>Ga0233437_1007740_pt1 | contig 10252 bp, 2 predicted proteins | sample SI_122_August201_FD_182714 | JGI IMG/M metagenome (GOLD analysis project Ga0233437, IMG submission 182714) | Seawater microbial communities from Saanich Inlet, British Columbia, Canada - SI_122_August2016_200_MG | ecosystem: Environmental > Aquatic > Marine > Inlet | place: Canada: British... | reverse complement strand
GCGCTCCGGGGTGAATGCGCCGGTTGCCAGGTTGTTTTCAAGATAGATGATGCCGCTTAAATTGTTTCGATGGATCAAGGGAGCGCATAATAAGGATTTGGGTTGATGCTGAATAATGTAGGGATCGGTGGTGAACTTCCCTTGATGGGCGGCATCCTCAAGAACCAGGTTTTCTTGGACCCGGGCAACATATTGAATGATGGTAACCGGAACGTTTGGAGAATCTTCCAGGGGTATGGACTGAAGCACCTGGACTTTTTCCTCATGGATATGGCCTTCGGCCTCAACCCGAAAATCCCCATCTGATTTCAGGATCAGGCATCCTTTTTCAGCACCCGCATTTTCAATGATGATCTGCATCATGCGGGAAAGGAGTTTTTCGATTTGGATTTCCCCTGAGATGACCTGGGAGGCTTTCATGACGGAGGTCAGGTCAAGCTGTTCGCCTTTAAGCTGATTGCTGGTGGTGGTGATGGTTGTTGCATGGCCGGGTTTCCGGTCTTTATCATTGGTGGATGCCTGTGACATTTTGGCCGAAACGTCAGCCAGTAGTTCAGGGTAATTTTGCTCCAGATGATCCACTTTTGCCTTGGCACCCCAATGGTCATAGCAATACCGGGCTTCTTTCATATACTTTCGGGCAGTGTCGGTTTCTCCTTTTTCCAGATAAAACTTTGCGGCCAGTTCATTGGCCAGGGCTTCTTCCTGGATGTATTGGTTTTCCTTGGCTCCGGCGATGGCCTGGTCGTAGAAAGCTATGGCTTTCTCATTTTTTCCCGAAACCCTCGCTCTTTCGGCTTCCACCAGTTGCCATTTGTGAAGATGATTCATTGGGGCGTGATAGGCCCATTTTTTCATTTTTTTCTGGTTCTTGGCAACTTTTCGGAGAATGCGCTTTTGGTTGGTTTTTGGGGTTCCAGGAAATACTGCTAATTGGGCCAGCGAGTCGTAGAAATGGAAAATAGGAACTGGTATTTGGGATGATAGAGCAATTATATGCTTTTCTGCTTTTGCTGCATTTTCAATAGCCTGTTTGTATGTATGGAATAGATAACATAGGATAAGTTTATCCAAATATACAGAACAAATTCCGTTTCTGTCATTTTCCTTGAGATAAATCTCAATAATCTTATTTTCATCACAAACATCACCGGTTATTATTATCGTATTTTCGCTGCAACCCATCAAGTTTAATGCCACCTGCCAACGACGTTCGTTGTGATAAAGCAATGTGTCATGCTTTAAGTTCTTGATGGTCACATTATGTTTTGATATCTCTTGTTCTGTTTTTGACAATTCTATTCCTGCATAATAGGAATAAAGCGAGTAACAATATGCGCTAAGAACAGCAAGTTCAAAATCTCCGGTTTCAAGGCCTTTCTGAAACGCTATTTCAAATGGTTTTAATGTTTCCCTGATGTGTTTCGCAAAATGTTTGATGAAAAGATTAAACAGGAATTGTGCCTTTGCTTCGAATGATTTGGTATTGAATTTTCTTGATAATCGTAACGCCAAATTTCCAAATTTGAAACCGGATTTTATATCTCCGATGACTCCACACAGAATTGATCCATATGCGTTATAGTAACCTGTTGAATCCGGACTATTGCCGTATCTGATTGATTCATTAAGACCTTTAAAAATAAATAACGGCAAAAGGTCGGGCACAGCCATGTAAACAGATGTACTCATACTTGCCCCAATACGCATCGCGGCAAGCTTATAAGGATCAGTCATTTCCGGAAGGTTGATTAAAAACTCAGGTTGTTTTCCAAGTAAAGCGAATCTTGTTTTCAGATAGGCAACCAAAGCACTAACTTTGTTCGGTTTTTTAGGGTAAGTGAAGCCTAAGAGCTTTGAGACATGAAGCCCTGTTTTTACAGCATCCAGCAGCTTATGTTGCGCCATATAGGCTTGAATCTTTACCTCATAAACTTTTATCTTATCCAGCACGGTTTTTGCCCGCTGCAAAACTATATCTGCCAAATCCCCCATTTTTTCATAGTCACCGCAAAGAAAAGCTGCTTCAGCTGCTTCCTCATAAATTGATAGAGTTAGGTCATGCTGCGACTGCCAGCTATCTTCTCTAAGCATTCCTATACCGGATTTCAGATAATCAAATGCCGGTTCATAAGCTGCGGAAAGTTTAGCTTTTTTACCGGCAAGAAGATTTAATTGCGCAAGTTTTTCCCTTTCTTTTTCATCTGCAATCAATTCAACGCCTAAATTGAGTTGATCCACTATGGTAAAGATATGCTCTTCAATCTCCTCTTCAGAAATCCTCTTCAGCATCTCCCTGCCGATTTGTAGATGCACTTCCGGCCTCTTCTTCTCTTCAATCAAAGAATAGGCGGCCTGCTGTACCCGGTCGTGCAGAAATCTGTACACGGGAGATAGATTGCCAGGGTCGGAAATCGTATCGGAGGTTGGGGTTTGAAGCGGAGAAAAAATATACTTGTACGATTCATCCACCGGCAACACCAATTCCTCCTGCAATGCCACTAATAAATCTTCGGCCGTCTCTTGAACCGGTTTTCCATACACAATGGAGAGGGTGTTTAAATCAAATCGGTTTCCGATACAGGCTGCAAGGCTGAGAAGATACGCTGTATTCCCTGATAATTTTTGAATCTTGCTGACCATCAAATCGACGACATTATCGGTAATATCGGTTTGCCTGATTTTGGGCTCATCCCACTGCCAGATTCCTTCATCGCTATTGAAAAAAAACAGCCCGTCCTGGTACAGGGAATGGATGAACTGGTTCAGAAAGAAAGGATTCCCCCGGGTTTTAGCGAAGGATAACCCTGCAAGGGGGTTTGATCGCTCCGGATCACACGAGAATGTTTCATACAAAAGCTGGTTTACGTGGGTTTCCATTAGCAATTGTAGTGGGATGGTTTCAACTTCCGCCCCGCTTTTTTCGATTTCCTCGATGGTCCGCATCAATGGGTGAGCAGAGTCCACTTCATTATCTCGGTAAGCGCCGATGAGATAGAGATATTCCGCTTTCACGGTGATGAACATCTCGATCAGTTTCAGGGATGCCGCATCCGCCCATTGGAGGTCATCCAGGAAAATCACCAGGGGGTGATCTTCGGCGGCAAAGGTGTTGATGAAGTTTTCAAAGACATAGTTGAACCGGTTCACATTCTCCGCTGGACCCAGTGTGGGGACTTCCGGCTGGCTGCCGATAATCAACTCCAGTTCCGGAATGACCTCGATCATCACCCGGCCGTTGGGGCCTAAAGCCTTCAGCAGGTTCTCGTTCCAGGTGGATATCTGCGCATCGCTTTCAGACAGAATCTGCCGAATCAATTGCTGAAAGGCCTGGATCAGGGGAACGTAAGGGGTGCTCTTCTTTAACTGGTCAAATTTGCCTGTGATGAAATATCTTTTCTTGCTTTTTGGGGTCAGGGGGTTTTGCGTCTGTTGTGTCATGGGCCGTTGAACTTCATGCACCAGGGCGGATTTGCCGATACCCGCGGGACCCGTCACCAGCACCATTTTGCAGGCGCCCCGGCTTACTTCGTCAAATCCTGCCAGCAGGGTGTTGATTTCAGCTTCCCGGCCATAGAGTTTCTGCGGAATGCGAAGCCTGTCCGAGATATCCTTTTGCCCGATTTCAAAGGGCACTATTTCCCCTGATGCTTCGAGCCTGTCCAAACAGTGCCGCAAATCGTGATGAATCCCAAAGGCCCCCTGATAGCGGTCTTCCGCGTCCTTTGCCATGAGCTTCAGGATGATATTCGACAAAACGGATGGAATCGCCGCATTGATTTTATGCGGCGGTTCCGGCATCAAAGCCAGATGAGCATGCACCAGTTCAATGGGTTCCGTGGACAAGAAGGGAAGTCGGCCGGTGAAGAATTCGTAGAGCGTTACGCCGAATGAATAGAAGTCCGTTCGCCAGTCCACCATGCGGTTCATGCGGCCGGTCTGCTCAGGGGACATGTAGGGCAGGGTCGCCGTCATCATCATGGAACTTTCAACGGTGGGGGTTTCCCGAGAGATGGTGCTTGATGAACTGAAATCCATCAGTTTTAGAACGCCCGTCTCAGGGTTATAGAGGATGTTGGACGGTTTGATATCCTTGTGAATGATGTGCGCCTGGTAGATTTCGCCCAGCGCTGAAGCGGTTTTGACGGCGATCTCTAAAAGCTGTTCAAGCGCAAAGGTCTCTGATTTTTGAAGGGTTTTGAGATCAGCACCGCCGGAATCCTCTAATACCAGATAGGGTCTGTGATCGTGCATGATGAGATCGATGACATTGACCACACTCTTGAGGCCCAGCGCCTTAAATGATTTCAGGACAGTATATTCATGGCTGTAGCGGGCCGTTTCATGGGGAGAGGGGTGGGCGGTTGCGGTGGTTTTGAGGATAACCGGTTGGTTGTCATCGATGTTTATGGCACGATATACGTGGGTGTTGGCGCCTTTGTATAGGGTGCCTGTAATGTCAAAATTCTTGAACTCGGTCATGTTTTAACTCCGCGTTTGCGAAAAAGAACCCGTTTTCCAACACGTCCCCAGGCAGAGCCTGGGAACGAGGTAAAATCAGTGAACTCAGCCAAGATGATCTCCGCGTTATAATAGCTATCCCAAAACGATGGCAGCGTTGCTGAAGTCATAGCATTCCCAGATCAAGTGGGGCTGATTTTCCTTCATCAATTTCTCTTCGTGCTTGCCGAGCGGCAGCGACCAATTTACTCTGTGAATTGGAGAAAGATTCATGCCACTGCATTTCTTCTCTGATATCCTCAATATATTCACGCATATGTTCAAGGACTCGATCCTGAAGTCCTTCTGGAAGCGTGTTTAAAATCTTTATCATTGTTGTAGCTGTTGCTGAAGTCATTTTTATTCTCCCGTTACGTATTATTGGAAATTGGGATTTGATCGTCGTTTCGGCACTCTTGCTTGATCTTAATCCTGACCGTAACAAGAGATAGAGAACAAACTATCAATTAACCAAAACGACCATTAAGGCCAGCTTTGCATTTTAACCGTCATACCATTTCTCAGCTCACTTTTACACGATATACTCCCACCCAGCGTCTGGGTAACAAGATTATGCACAATATGCATCCCCAGGCCGCTACCGCCCTTGGAGCGTTTGGTGGTGAAGAATGGATCAAAGATCTTTGCCAGGTCTTTTTCATTCATCCCCTTGCCGTTGTCCCGGTAGATCAACACAACGGAACCGTTGTCTTCGGTGGCGTCAAAAGCGATTTCACCCGCATCCATCTCCTCAAACCCGTGGATGAGAGAATTCATGACCAGATTAGTGATGATCTGGGAGAAGGCCCCGGGGAAGCTGTTCAAAGTAAGATCATCAGGGCAGTTGACGGTCACCACGTGCTTTGTTTTCTTGAGTTTCGGCTTCAAGCTCAACAGCACGTCTTCGATGTAGGGTTTGAGTTTAAACTCACGCCGCTCACCGCTGGTTTGATCCACGGCCACCTGTTTGAAGCCTTGTACGATTTTTACCGCTCCGCTCAGATTTTTGAGAATTAGGTTGGAGGAATCGGATGCTGTTTTGGCGTAGCTGTCCAGTTCCGAGCGTTTGAGCTTTTTGGATTCCACTTTCGCCACAAATTCCCCAGTCTTGTCTTCCAGGTGGGAGGCGGCGCTTACCGCGATTCCAATGGGCGTATTGATTTCATGGGCCACCCCCGCCACCAGGCCGCCGATGGCGGCCATCTTCTCGGACTGGACCAGTTGTTCCTGGGTTTTCTGGATGGTATCGAGGGATTGTTTCAGTTCCCGGGTTCTTTCTTCGACCGTGTTTTCAAGGGTTTCCGCATAGTCCTGCTGCTGTTTGTAGAGGTTTGCGTTTTCAAGGGAGATGGCCGCCTGGGAGCAGAGCAGGGGAAGGACTTCCAGGCGCTCCGGGGTGAATGCTCCGGTTGCCAGGTTGTTTTCAAGGTAGATGATACCGCTTAAATTGTTTCGATGGATCAGAGGGGCGCATAATAAGGATTTGGGTTGATGCTGCATAATGTACGGATCGGTGGTGAACTTCCCTTGATGGACGGCATCCTCAAGGACCAGGTTTTCTTGGACCCGGGCAACATATTGAATGATGGTGACCGGGACGTTTGGAGAATCTTCCAGGGGTATGGACTGAAGCACCTGAACCTTTTCCTGATGGATATGGCCTTCGGCCTCAATCCGGAAATCCCCGTCTGATTTCAGGATCAGGCATCCTTTTTCAGCACCGGCATTTTCAATGATAATCTGCATCATGCGGGATAGGAGTTTTTCGATTTGGATTTCGCCGGATATCACCTGGGAGGCTTTCATGACGGAGGTCAGATCGAGCTGTTCGCCTTTAAGCTGATTGCTGGTAGTGATGGTGGTTGCATGGCCGGGTTTCCGGTCTTTATCATGGGTGGATACCTGTGACGTTTTGGCCGAAATGTCAGGTAACAGTTCAGGGAAATTTTGGTCCAGATGAGCCACTTTTGCACTGGCGCCCCAATGATCATAGCAATATCTGGCTTCCGTCATGTACTTTCGAGCAGTGTCGGTTTCCCCCTTTTCCAGATAAAACTTTGCGGCCAGTTCATTGGCCAGGGCTTCTTCCTGGATGTATTGGTTTTCCTTGGCTCCGGCGATCGCCTGGTCGTAGAAAGCGATGGCTTTCTCATTTTTTCCGAGAACTCTCGCCCGTTCAGCTTCCACCAGGTGCCATTTGTGGAGGTAATTCATCGGGGCGTGGTGAGCCCATTTTTTCATCTTTTTCTGGTTTTTGGCTGCTTTTCGGAGAATGCGCTTTTGGTTGGTTATTGGGGTTTCAGAAAACAGTGCCAATTGGGCCAGGGAGTCGTAGAAATGGAAAACGACAAATGGCACCATGCCTGTTAGAGAGACCAAATACTTTTCTGCATTTCCGGCATGCTTAGCTGCCCGATCGTATTGCTGGAATAGATAACAAAGGATAAGTTTATCCAAATACAAACCGCAAGTGCCGGATATATCATTTTCTTTTTGATAACGCTTCAGTATCTTTTCTTCATCAAAAGCATCGCCAGTTAATATTGTAGGATCTTCATTGGAACCCATCAAATTCACTACGACCTGCCAAGCCCTCTGGTTATAAATAAGAAATGTTTTTTGCTCAAATTTTTTAATAGAATCGTTGTATTTGGATATATATTGCTCAATCGTTAATAATTCTATCCCAGCGAAATAGGAATAATATGAGTGAACATACGCGTTGCCGGCAGCATCTTCAAAATCCCCAATTTCAAGTCCTTTTTGGAATCCTGTTTTGAGTGGTTCTAATGATTCCCTGGCAGGTCTTTTCCAATGTTTAATATGACAATTAAATAATAATTGTGCTTTTACGTCTGCTGATTTGGCATTGAGTTTTTCTGATAACCGTAATCCCAACTTACCAAATTCGAAACCGGATTTCATATCACCAATGCCCCCACATAGAATGAGTCCATATGAGGTATAAAAAACACTTGATTCTGGAGCATTACCGTATTTGACTGATTGCTTTACGCATAAAAAGGATAGAAATGGAGAAAGCTCGGGAGCAGCATAATAAAGAGAGAAGCCCATGCTTGTTCCAATACGCGCAGCGGCAAGCTTATAAGGATCAGTCATTTCCGGAAGGTTGATTAAAAGCTCAGGTTGTTTTCCAAGCAAAACGAATCTTGTTCTCAGATAGGCAACCAAAAGATCCAATTTGGTCGGTTTTTGAGGGAAAGTGAAGTCTAAGAGCTTTAAAACATGAAGCCCGGTCTTTACAGCATCCAGCAGCTTATGTTGCGCCGTATAGGCTTGAATCTTTGCCTCATAAACTTTTATCTGATCCAGCAGGGTTTTTGCGTGCTGCAAGACGATCTCTGCCAAATCCCCCATCTTTTTATATTCGCCGCAAAGAAAAGCCGCTTCAGCTCCTTCCTCATGGAGTGACAGGGTTAAGCCATACTGAGCCTGCCAACAATCTTTTTGCAGCATTCTTATGCCGGAGTTCAGGTAGTCAAATGCCGGTTCATAAGCGGCGGAAAGTTTCGCTTTCTTACCGGCAAGAAGATTTAATTGCGCAAGTTTTTCCCGTTCCTTTTCATCTGCAATCAATTCAACGCCTAAATTGAGTTGATCCACTATGGTAAAGATATGCTCTTCAAACTCCTCTTCAGGAACCCTCTTCAGCATCTCCCTGCCGATTTTCAGATGCACTTCCGGTTTCTTCTTTTCTTCAATCAATGAATAGGCGGCCTGCTGTACCCGGTCGTGCAAAAATTTGTACACGGGAGATAGATGGTCAGGGTCGGAAATCGTATCCGAAGTTGGGGTTTGAAGCGGAGAAGAAATATATTTGTACGATTCATCCACCGGCAGCACCAATTCCTCCTGCAGTGCCTGCAATAACGCTTCGGCCGTTTCCTGAGCCGGTTTTCCATACACAACGGAGAGGGTATTCAAATCAAATCGGTTTCCAATACAGGCTGCAAGGCTGAGAAGAGGTCCGGTATTCCCTGATAACTTTTGAATCTTGCTGACCATCAGATCAACGACATTATCCGTAATATCGGTTTGCCTGATCTTTGCCTCATCCCACTGCCAGATTCCTTCATCACTATTGAAAAAAATCAGCCCGTCCTGGTCCAGGGAATGGATAAACTGGTTCAGAAAGAAGGGATTCCCCCGGGTTTTAGCGAAGCATAACCCGGCAAGGGGCTTTGATCGCTCCAGGTCGCATGAGAATGTTTCCGACAGAAGCTGGTTTAAGTGGGTTTCCATCAGCAACTGCAATTGGATGGTTTCAACTTCCGCCCCGCTTTTTTCGATTGCCTCCATGGTCCGCATCAATGGGTGGGCAGTATCCACTTCATTATCCCGATAAGCGCCGATGAGATAGAGATATTCGGCTTTCACGGTGATGAACATCTCCATCAGCTTCAGGGACGCCGCATCCGCCCACTGAAGGTCATCCAGGAAAATCACCAGGGGGTGCCCCTCGGCGGCAAAGGTGTTGATGAAGTTTTCAAAGACGTAGTTGAACCGGTTCACATTCTCAGTGGGTCCCAGTGTGGGGATTCCCGGCTGGGTTCCGACAATCAGCTCCAGCTCCGGAATGACCTCGATCATAACCCGGCCGTTGGGGCCTAAAGCCTTCAGCAGGTTTTCTTTCCAGGTGGATATCTGCGCGTCGCTTTCGGACAGAATCTGCCGGATCAATTGTTGAAATGCCTGGATCAGGGGGACGTAAGGGGTGCTCTTCTTTAACTGGTCGAATTTTCCTGAGATGAAATACCGTCTTTGACCGGTTGCCGGGTTTTTCAATATGGCGCTTTGAACCTCACGCACCAGGGCCGATTTGCCGATGCCCGCAGGACCCGTCACCAGAACCATCTTGCAGGCGCCGAGGCTGACCTGTTCAAAGCCTTTGAGGAGCGTTTCAATCTCCCCTTCCCTGCCATAGAGTTTCTGGGGAATTTGAAGGCGATCCGAGATATCCTTTTGGCCGATTTCAAAGGAATCGATCCGGCCGGAAGCCGACAACTGATCTCGACAATCTTTCAGATCATGCACAATCCCCAGAGCGCTCTGATACCGGTCTTCCGCATCTTTGGTCATGAGTTTGAAAATGATGTCCGATAACACCGGCGGAATGCCTTTGTTGATTTCATGGGGCGGTTCCGGCATCAAGGCCATGTGGGCATGCACCAGTTCCAGCGGTTCCGTTGCCTCAAATGGAAGCCTTCCGGTCAAGAGTTCGTACAGGGTTACCCCCAGGGAATAGAAGTCCGTCCGCCAGTCCACCATGCGGTTCATGCGGCCGGTCTGTTCCGGCGACATGTACGGCAACGTCGCTGTCATCAGCATGGACGTTTCAACGGTGGGGGTTTCCCGGGTAATAAGGCTTGCCGAACTGAAATCGATGAGGCGCAAATCGCCGGTTTCCGGGTTAAACAGGATGTTGGCGGGTTTGATATCTTTGTGGATGATGTGGGATTGATAGATTTCGCCGAGGGCTGATGCGGTTTTAATTGCGATATCCAGCAGTTGCTCCAGTTTAGACGTTTCGGGTTTGAGCAGGGTTCTGAGATCAGCCCCACCCATATCTTCCATCACCAGATACGGGCGGTGATCGTGCATCAGCAAATCCAAGACCTGCACCACGTGTTTTGGAGCGTTCAGGTTGAGGGATTTCAGGATATGGTATTCATGCCGGTAGCGGGCCACTTCGCCCGGAGAGGGGTGGGTGTCGGCGGTGGTTTTTAGAATA
>Ga0233437_1007734_pt1 | contig 10262 bp, 9 predicted proteins | sample SI_122_August201_FD_182714 | JGI IMG/M metagenome (GOLD analysis project Ga0233437, IMG submission 182714) | Seawater microbial communities from Saanich Inlet, British Columbia, Canada - SI_122_August2016_200_MG | ecosystem: Environmental > Aquatic > Marine > Inlet | place: Canada: British... | reverse complement strand
AAATCCTCATCTATAATCATTTCTAAAGCTTCTTCTCCCGATTGTGTTTCAATCAAATCAACCTCAAAATATTGATTCAATATGTTTTTTAAAGGTGATACATTGCTGTTTTTTGTATTTAACAACAATATTTTTGTCATTTTAAGTCTCCGGATTGTATAAGATAATCTGTATTTGCCTGAATTTCTATCAAATGATTTTGATTATTTCCTATATCATATAGACAACAGGTTCTTTTTTTTAACCAATATTTTTCTTTGACAGCTTCCGTACCCTCTTCTGTGCTTTATTACCGGAAAAACCCTGGCAGCCATTACTGGAAGTTTTACCTCCCTGACGGCGATTCTTATCATTTTGGAATTTAGACTTTGTTTTAACACAACAGGCAGAATTTTTAAAATGATTTTGCCACCAGTTTTTTCTCCCGACACAATGCTGTATCTGGCATCCTGGCATTAAGAACTTCGGAATAATTGCATCTCCTTTTGCAATTGCATTCACAAGGTCCATTGCGTCTCCGGCAAGAAATGGAAATACTTTAATATTACTATTGGTTAAAATTTTCCAGGGAAACTCCGAAATTGCACCACAAATTAAAGAATAAACACCTAGAAGATTCAACTGACTAATAAACAAAGACAATTGAGTCGAATCAAACGCCTCATATTTAATATTACTCATATTAGATTCATTCAAATCAACAATCATCAATTTGCTGGATGAATCAAAAACAGGAGAAATTTTGTTTTCCCAGACGGTCAGCCCTATCTTCATCAAAAATCACTATGGTTTGGTTGCCTTTGAAAAAAAACGGAACATCAGCGAATTACAATTATCAATGTTATATGTTAGAGCATTAGAGCAAAGCATATGCCTAAATTCAAAATCACTGGTAATATATGATATAGCCTTGTATTATCAATAACATAAAGATTGCCAACAATAATATTACAAAAGAGTAGTGCATTTATACGGTCGCAATGAAGAGACTATATAAACCGTGGAAGGTTGCAATAAGGAGACAGTGAAAGGGGTCTATTTTTTGTAACGACCGTCAGTTTCCGGTAAGTTGATATTTAACTTTTTAATCTTCCTAAACAGGGTACTTTTATGGATCCCAAGATCTTTAGCCGTTGCCTGCCGGTTGTGATCATTTCTTTTCAGGGCATCTAAAATAACAGATGTCTCATTCGTATCGCGGGAATCATCAAGTGTCTGTCTATTTTGGGCGGGTTCTTTAATTGGCGTTAGAGATTCAGGCAGATGTTTTAATTGGATATTTTTTTCAGTACATAAAATAAAAGCATGTTCAATGATGTTTTCCAGTTCCCTGATATTCCCTGGAAAGTGATGATTCATTAATACTTCCATGACTTCATTATCAACGCTTTCAATTTGTTTTCCTTTTAGTTTATTCATACGGCTAATAAAATGATCCACTAAAATAGGGACATCGTTTTTTCGATTTACCAGAGAAGGTATTTCCAAACGAACGATATTGATTCGATAATAAAGATCTTGTCTGAATTCACCAGTTTCAACCATTTTAAAAAGATCTTTATTGGTAGCTGTCAATATCCGAACATCTGTTTTAACAGGGGTGACTGATCCCAAAGGTTTAAATTCTTTTTCTTCCAATACCCTTAATAATCTGACCTGAAATGCAGGACTGGTATCGCCAATTTCATCTAAAAAAATAGTTCCCCCCTTGGCAGCAGCAAAATACCCCGGTTTGTCTTTAACGGCATGGGTAAAAGCACCGGCTTTATAACCAAATAACTCCGACTCTAATAAAGTATCCGGCAGGGCTCCACAATTGATGGCAACAAATGGTTTTTTAACGCGATTACTCAGGTTATGGATCGCTTTAGCTAATAACTCTTTTCCGGTACCTGTCTCCCCTTGAATTAAAACAGTACTGTCACTTTCAGCGATTTGAGGTAAAGTATTAAATATTTTCTGCATTGATGAACTACAGGAAACAATATCACCAATTTTAAACCGGCTTTCCAGTTCTTTTCTAAGTTCTGTGACGACACTTAAGTCCCTGAAGGTTTCAACACCGCCCAGAACCTCACCTTTTCCATTTCTCAAAAGCGCTGTAGAAATACTGATGGGCACTTTCTTTTTTTCTTTATTAATAAGATAAGTTGATGAACTGGTGAACGCTTTCCCTTTTTTCATGGTACGTTTGAGTGCACAATCTTTTTCACACATGTTAGAACGAAATACTTCCCAACAGTGCCTTCCTATTGCTTCTTTTCTGGATACCCCTGTGATATTTTCCGCGGCTTTATTAAAGGACATAATTTGCCACTCTTTATCAACAGTAAAGACGCCATCAGATATACTTTCAAGAATTATTTCAGTTTCATTATCAGGGGTTTTATCAGCCATTTCTTACAAAAATATTAACAAGAAAAAAATTTCTTGGATTACTTAAAGGAGTAATGGGTAAATATTAAACGCTACCATCCCATGATATTATTCTTCAGATATAAATATTGTAAAGGGTCTTTTAGCTTTATGATTTTTTTTAGGAAAAATCAAATACCAGCCGATAAGATTCCAAAGGTCAGAACAGGCCGTCGTTCCTCGTGCTAATAAATTATATTTTCTAAATTATAAATACAGTAATTTATCATTCTGAGATTTTACACAGATAAATCTGTGAAGTGTATGTAATAAACTTGCATCTGTCATTTCGACGAGCACGCGAGGAGAAATCTTATTAATTGAGATAAAAAAGATCTCTTCTCATTCTTCGTCGAGATAACATTTGATAACACTTTGATTTTACAAGCACAAAATTTATATTCAATAACAGATTTTGCACAGATGAACAGAGCGGAAAATGGGGACGATTAGAATAATGTTTGCGAAAATTTATTTTATTGATTGAATTACTAAAAAAATATTTATTAAAATTACTGTTCCTGTTATGATACCTAACAATTAACAATAACTAGTGTTTGAACGAAAATGCCATTATTGGATATCAAACCGGTAATTGGGGTATCGCTGCGAAGTCTCACGATCCTCGTAACTATCGGGTATTTAACTGTTTAAGCCTTTGCTAAAAATTGTGCATGTCCTCAAGGTACCTACTTTTCGTTCAGACACCAACAAGGATAAAGGATTAAAAAATGAAGAAAAGGATCAGAAAAAAACTGAAGTTAAAAGAATATACAGAACAGGGATTTCGAGTTGTCATTCAATTCGATCAGGAAAATCCTAAATCAAAAACTCTGATCCAGGATTTTTTAAATTTTACGATTGATCAGAACAATCTTTCATGTGGTGGGTGCACAAATGATAATCAACTGGAAATGTTTATAACAAGCATTACACGAGCGTCAACAAATGAAAAGCATCGTTATTTAATTGAACAGTGGATCAAAAAGCGTCCGGAAGTAACTTCATTCAATGTAGGACAGTTGGAAAAAGCCCGTCAGTAATCTATTTGGTTAAAATAGACCATTATTGAGTGTATTATGATCACTGTTTATAAAACTGTTTCAACTCATTTTTACGGTTTTCTTCTTCTTTATTTACTAATGCTAATCTTTTGGCCCACTTAACAACAACATCAACAGCATCTTTTTTAAAATCCATCAGTGATAGAATTTCATCAAGCAGGGTGGACTCCTCTAACACTACTTTAGAATCCAAAGCTGCGATACGCGCTAATTCAATAATAATAATTAAAGCCTTATCATATTTAATGTTTTTGAGTGGCTTAAGCGGAGTTGTCATAAATGACGATTTTAAAATATCGGCAACACCCTGATAATCTGGTCCAGCCATTTGCTGAACCGTCTGTTTTAATTCTTCCACTTCTTCTTCTGCTACTGATTTATCAGCAATAATCATCAGGATAGCTGCTTTAAAAAACCATTGTCGTTCATGATAGTCCAGCTTAGAAATAAATCTTTTTCTCATATTATATCTATGGATTAAAACATTCAAACCACTCAAATCGTTTCAATTTTCTAAAATTTAACATATTGTAATGTTAATTCTTTGAAAAGCCAATTCAGGATAAAATTTAGCTGGTTTATTATTGTCTCCATAATTAGTATGGACAAATAAATAGGGATATTAGACAATTTATCTGGTTAATTCTTTGAGCAGATTCCTAAAACCAGTCCAAAAAGACCATGGATGGCATTAACCAAAAATAGCTATTATAGTTATTCCTGGTTTAGTGACCTCAAGTTCTTCCAATGCTAATTGCCTTCCAGGTTAAAAAGTTTTTTTCAAAAAATTAAAATTAATTAAGTTCGTTCAACAACAAGGGAGTAAACATTTGACTCAGGAATATGATTTAATACTGGATGACGTTTCCTTTTCTTATCACAAAGATCCTGTTTTAGACGATGTAAATATCAAGATTGATCATCTCGATTTTGCAACGGTGGTGGGACCTAATGGTAGCGGAAAATCCACCTTATTGAAACTACTCCTGGGAGTGGTAAAACCTGACAAAGGAAAGATTGAAGTGTTAGGTCAGTCTCCAATAAAGTCGAGAATGCATATGGGATATATGCCACAATATATGTCATATGATTCCCAATTCCCCATAACCGTTTGTGATTTGGTCTTAATGGGAAGACTGGGGGGATCTCTTTTTGGGAAATATACTAAATATGATAAAGAGCTAGCTGATTCAATATTGGAAGAAGTCCGATTATCTGATTTTGCTAACCATCCTTTTGCCGAGCTTTCCGGTGGTCAGAAACAAAGAGCATTATTGGCGAGGGCCTTATGCTGCGAGCCGAAGTTACTGCTATTGGATGAACCTACTGCTAATATTGACCCAAGTATTGAAGAAACTCTTTTTAATCTACTGGAAAAAATTAATAAACGAATGACCATCATATTGGTGTCTCATGATTTAGGCTTCGTTTCTCAAGTAGTGAATAGTGTGATTTGCATTAATAAGAAAGTCGTTGTTCATCCAACCAGTGAAATTAATGGAAAGATTATTAAGGAAATATATGGTACGGATATTAATATAATCCGCCATGATCATCAATGCAGCGAAGAGGGACATCAACATGATTGAATTTTGGCAGGCGCTTTTTTTTGACCAGGATTATATGTTTCTGCGGTTGGCGTTTTTAGTTGGAATTCTGGCCAGTTTTACTTTTGGCATCATTGGAACATTTGTTGTAACCAGAAAGATTTCTTATCTGGCAGGAGCGATATCCCATTGCGTATTTGGAGGAATTGGGGCAGGACTTTATTTACAGGAAGTTGTGGGTTGGTACTGGTTTGATCCGATCTACGGGGCTGTTATCGTCGCCTTATTGGCTGCTATTATTATCGGATTGGTTAGTTTAAAAGCCAAACAACGGGAAGATACTGTTATCGGCGCACTCTGGGCAATTGGGATGGCAACTGGTTTACTATTTATTGACAAAGTACCCGGAGCCTTTGATATGTCCAGCTATCTTTTTGGAGATATTTTGCTGATCTCCAAAATAGATCTTCAACTTGTTATTGTTCTCAATATTTTGGTTTTCGCAGTGGTATATCTGTTTTACAATAAATTAGTAGCTGTCTGTTATGATGAAGAATTCTCCAGGCTGAGGGGGATCAACACCAGTTTCTATTATATTCTTTTGCTGTGCATGACAGCATTAACAGTAGTACTTCTGGTAAGAATCGTTGGTATTATTTTAGTCATCGCTTTGCTAACACTACCTCCGGCAATCGCCAATATTTATTCAAAAAAATTATGGCAAATGATGATGGTTGCCATTGCCTTTTGCATCTTTTTTGTTGCCAGCGGGTTGATGATTAGCTTTTCATACAGTTTTTCAAGTGGTGCTACGATTATTATGATTGGTGGACTAACTTATATTGTTGTTATTTTAGGGGAAAAAATTCGTTCTTAAGCTTTAATATTATAGTTGAGAGGGTGGTTTGAAGAAAGTTCTATTATGTTTACTGACACTGATTTGTTTTCAAAAACAGGGATTTGCAGAAACAAAACTCCAGGTAACAGTAAGTATACAACCCCAGGTTTTTTTCCTGGAGAAAATTGGTGGTGACCATTTAAAAATCAACCTACTGGTTCCGGCTGGCAGAAACCCTGCTACATATTCACCAACACCGATTCAAATTGCCAAGCTGGTAAAGTCTAAACTTTATTTCAGAATCGGCATGCCTTTTGAGAAAAGCTTATTGCCCAAGATTAAGAATATCGCTAAAAACACCAGAATCATTGAAACACAAGCAGGCATCAAAAGAAGAAATCTGGCAGCGCATCATCATGAGGACGAAGATGATCATGGTGGGGACGATAAAGATCATAATGAGCATGCAGATCAAAAGCCAGGTAATGACCCTCATATCTGGCTCAATCCACTTTTAGTAAAAGTCCAGGCTGAAACAATTGTAAAAGCTTTAAGTGAATATGATCCATCCCGGGCAGCTGATTATCAAAGCAACACTCTTAAATTCATTTCAGAGTTGGACCAATTACATCTGCGACTTAAGACGCTCCTAACTCCTTTAGCAGGAAAATCAATTTATGTTTTTCATCCCTCTTATGGATATTTTACAGATGAATATGGCTTGAAACAGGTCGCTATTGAATTTGAAGGAAAAAGACCAAAAGCCAGGGAGTTGGCCAAATTTATTAAGATGGCCAAAAAAGAACAGGTTCAGATTATCTTTGTACAACCCCAGTTTGATAGAAGCACAGCTAAAAAAATCGCGGGAGCGATTAATGGGGATGTTATCATACTAGATCCGATGGCCAAAGAATATTTAAAAAACCTGGAGAATATGGCTGCGAAGATTGTAAAAGGAATTGGGTTAAATGTTAAGGCTGGAAATTAATCTCAGCCTGTTGATTGAAGTGCTTTTCAATTGGGTTCTTCACTTACCAGAAAATCAAAAATCCTTCCTTTTTAGCACCGAAATTGAACAATGTGTAGTATTTGTCACAATCTTCTTTATATTTCAAAAATTCTGCTCTTTTTTCTTTTGGCAAAGCATCCGGATGTTAAGGGAATTTTTTTTCGCAACCAGAGAGGTTCCGGAAGAACTGGTAAACCGTAATATAAATCCCTCAGCGCCAATCTCAAAAGCTATAGGGTTGGTAAACTTATTATATCCCAGTGGAGAATATATTTCATTAATTCCCTTCTTACGTCCTAGCCGTGTAAACTCTCTTAAATTAGAATTACCATATCCATGTATTATTTTTGATTCATAAAGAAGCCTTAAATTTAACATCCCCTCTGCCCTGGTATAATCCAAATCGATGACATTTTTCTTATTCAAATTACAGGAGATACCAGAATAGTTGCTGCAAAAATGCTCTATCGAATGTATCGGATCCAAGGCAAAATAAGCACCTCTTCCCCAGGTCATGAAACCTCGTTTTTTGGTACTCTTTTTTGTTGTTTGAAAAATCAACAATCCAAGCAGTTCTCCTTCCCTTTCCATTAATTCATAATTTGACCCGGCAGAACTGGCTAAGTCTTCTAGTCTTCCTTTTTCTATTTCCGCTGACAGGTGGAAATTATCAATAAATCCCGGATAAATTTTTTCATAGCTTAGTAATTTGTACACTATCTCAGGTGTTTTTATATCCCCGGTCTTGAATACCAATAAATCTTCCAGATCCGTGTACTTTCTCATTTGTATGTGCAACTGATAGCTACAATTTCTATCTTCAAAACACCTGGTATATTCATTTTTACCTCTTCCTTTGAGAACCTTCCTGTTGATTAGCTGTTCTCTTTTGTTTTGAGTTGGATAAAGCTTGGCATAAAAATCCGTCATGGATAAGGTCATCATATCTTCAATCTGAACCTTTGTTCCCCACCGATAAAGTATCTTTTCATCACCAGTGGCATCCCTGGCCAGACAGTTTAGACAATTGTAAATACGCGTAACTTCAAGACTTTCCGTTACCCCTCTTTCTACTCTGCAGACATTACTACATAGGTGATTTTTTAAGGCCTCAGCCTCTTCTGCTGTATATAGATCTGCAAAAATAATCTTTTCAGAAAATACTAGAATTAAAAGAAAAACCAGGATGTAATTTGAGATCAAGAACCAAATATCGCTTTGGTTTTTAATTTTCATTTTTAACCTATATAAATGTGTGATTTTTCGTTAGGGAACATAAGGTCCTAGGTTTCTCTCGGTAAGTTAGATTCGATCAGTTATTGAGTTCAATTGATATTGGAAATCATAATAGATTCCGTGTCAAGTTTAGAATTTGTCTTGTATAACCCTTAGTTTCAGAAAGTTAGAAGATAACCTTATCCTGGTTATTCACTATATTGGCTTGTAGCTCACCTATGATAAACTTTATGACATTCCCATGGGTCGATGGGGAATCGTAGATCGACTTTAGGCTCTGTCTTTTTGCACTTTCACAATGTTTCTTTCAACAGGTTTATGTCGTTATAAACAGGTTTTTAAAGTTGATGAAACATGTTGACTCTAAAAAGGCGAGCCCTTATGCTTTAACCAACTAAAATTCATTATTATATAATTCCACTCTTACCTTTATCAAGCGATGTAAAACTCACACAGGAGAAGAAAAATGAGACACTGCAAACTATATCGCAACGGTTCAATTTTACTTTCTGGAGTAATTGTTTTTTTATCAATTGCTCTATTTTCAAACAATGATGCGTCTGCATTTTTGTTTAAAAAAAAGAAACCAGTCGTTGTCACACCAATAAGGTATTACAGTGATGATGAAAATGCAGCTTTGAGGGATCATGAATGTCGTAGTATTTGTGTTAAAGAAAGAGGTGCAACGGAAACTGCAGAGGTTGCGAGAATTAAGAGATGTCTGTCCTGCCTTTCCAGGGAACCCATAGAGGAAGAGAAAGGGCTTTATCGTTGGGGTGAAATCAATCAGTTAAGAGATATGATGGTTCTGCCGAAAGAAGATTTTTATACAAAGTTGTTTTACACGCAAAATAAGAGGGAACAGCTCATAAACAGGGTACGTCTTAAAGAGGGCTACGGCACCACTAAAAAAACCCCTGAGTTTCTCAACTGCATCAAAGATAACACCTGCAGTGCCCAACTGAAAGAGCAAAGAAAAAAGTACCTGGATCTGGAAGATCTGTTTGTGTATATGAATTTCGATATGGATACAAAGAGAGTTGTGTATGAAATGCTTGCCTGGGAAAAACTCTACCCCGGCTTTATTGACCATTATGAACTCTCCCCAGAAAAAGAATTAAAGCAACTCGAGAAAACCAGGTCAATACCAGAATATAGTCGATATCAGCATGCTGGAGAGTTACTGGGTGCCAAGATTTTTGTTGTGTATACTAAAAAAAAGATAAGGGTTCCAAGTTACATGTCATATGGAATGGGAGCCTATTGGGGAATGAATCCTTTTAAGTCATTAGAGCATTATGAAGATAAATATGGTGGTATTGCATGTCCAATCTCCGGGAAAATTATCCTTGATCTGGATTTTGAAAGACCTGAAGGAATGCTTAACCTGCGATTACTATACGAATCTAAAATAATCCATGGATATGGCGGCTCTGGATTGAAAGAATTTGAAGGTGTTCAAAATGAACATGATATTTACTCTCCTACAGGTTACAATAAATTTACTAATCCACAAGCCTTTGAAGCCGCTGCAGAAAGATTCATCATTCGTTTTACTAGCACTTCCGGTACTTCATTAGTATCAAAAGCAAACTCAGTTGATATCCAAAGAACATGTAAAGAGACTCGTATTAAGGATATGCTAGTATTTAAGGATCAATGCGATCTTATCTTAATGTTTTTCGATGATGGAATGAAAAAGGTCGGTCTTCTGGATTTTCTTGTGCAGGAACAGTCCAGAGACCCAATAAGTGAAGAGGGTTTGAGTCAGCTAAGAGAATTGATAAATATGGGTAACGAATGTCTCAATAGTCAAACTGGTAACTGGCCAACAAGAGGATGCTTTAAACTTGGATGGGTAAAAGCAACGATGGATAGTAAAATTATTGATGATGAAATCAGAGATGAGGTTAAAAAAACTTTACAACCATCTTTTACTAAGTGCAATATTCGTTAGATATTTGGCCTGTATGTAACAATTATTTAAAGTTGCCAAAATCCGGTAACGGCAAACCTATTTAGAATTAGGACTCTGTCACCGGACTCTCGTTTCTAATATTGCAGTTCGATAAGCATTGTCTTGATCTAATTTGTGGGACTATTAGAATGTCGGTCGCTTTAATCACTGATCAAGTCGTGACAAGGACGGCAGA
>Ga0233437_1007733_pt1 | contig 10262 bp, 8 predicted proteins | sample SI_122_August201_FD_182714 | JGI IMG/M metagenome (GOLD analysis project Ga0233437, IMG submission 182714) | Seawater microbial communities from Saanich Inlet, British Columbia, Canada - SI_122_August2016_200_MG | ecosystem: Environmental > Aquatic > Marine > Inlet | place: Canada: British... | reverse complement strand
AGCCTTGATATGTTCAGGTGCGGATATGGGACATGTCGTATCAATGGGAAAACCGCCTAAGGAAACGAAGGGCGGCTTGCGGCAAAGTGACATAGCTTTTGACGCCATTCACAAGGCCATCGTGCGCTGTGAAATAATGCCCGGCTCAATCGTGACCGAGGTCGATCTCGCCGGCCAGTTTGGCGTGGGCCGCGCGGCAGCACGCGCTGCCGTTGATCGTCTGTCGCTCATCGGCCTGCTCCAACCCGTTCGCCGCCAAGGCTACAGGGTCAAGCCCATTACGCTGCGAGACCTGAACGATCTTTTCCAGCTCCGCGAGATTGTCGAAGTGGCCTGCGTGAGGCTAGCGGCGGGAAGGGTGGATTCCGCAGACCTCCATCGACTGGACCGGCTGTGCCGAACCGACTATCAGCCGGGCGACAAGGAGAGCGAAGCTGTCTTCCTTCAGCGCAACAGTGACTTCCATCTTTCAATCGCAGCAGCGAGCGGCAATGATCGATTGATCGCGGTGCTCAACCAGACGCTTGTCGAATTGGAGCGGATGTTTCACTTCGGTCTTTCGCTCCGGGATCGAGGCAGCGAAATGCATTCCGAGCACCAATCGCTTATCGACGCCCTCGCCGAAGGCGATGCCGCTACCGCGGAACGCGTCACCATCGACCAGGTACGCTCCTCACGCGCGATGGTTCTGGACGCCTTGCTTTCAAGCGCGTCGCTTCTCGATGTAAAGATCGGCGTAGCTGAAAAGGAACGGTTTTTGTAGGCCGAGCAAACCAGCCATGCGCTAAACGTCAAACTCCGTATCGACTTAGGAAATCCGCAATTTGATCGACACTGTTGGATTTTCAGTACGCACACTCAGACTGACGTCTTGAAAAGCCGATAGCAGACGTTTAATATCAGCGTTGCTTACGGGACGACCCGTATTGCTTAAGCTTCGTCGGGGACGACCCCACATCTCTTGGAGAGATGTTGGGATAGTCGCTCCGGGTCGGACGCCTCCTCCTCATCATGCTCCGCTCAGAACCGCGCCGGCTCACCGGACGCGATTCTTTTGCATGCGACAGGACATCATGGCCGGACCGATCGAACAGTTTGAAATCAAGCCGATTCTGCAACTCGGCGAGATCGCCGGGCAGCAAATAAGTATCACGAACTCGACGGTATACATGTTCGTGACGGTCGGCATGATCGGCCTCTTCATGCTTGTTTCAACGCAACGACGCGCCTTGGTGCCAGGACGATGGCAGGCCGCTTCGGAGCTTCTGTTCGAGTTCGTCGCGAAAACCGTGCGCGAAAACGCGGGCGAAGAGGGAATGCGGTTTTTCCCGCTGGTTTTTTCCTTGTTCACCTTCATTCTGGTGGCGAACCTGCTCGGAATGCTCCCCTACGCTTTCACCGTCACGAGCCATCTCAGTGTGACCTTGGCGTTGGCAATGATGGTGTTTCTAACGGTCACCATCTACGGCGTGATGCGCAACGGTTTTGGCTTCCTTCGGCTCTTTCTGCCATCGGGCATTCCGCCATATATCGCGGTGTTCATTGTCCCTATTGAAGTGATTTCCTATCTGTCGCGACCCGTAAGCCATTCGGTACGCTTGTTCGCGGTGATGCTCGCGGGACATATCACGTTGAAGGTATTCGCGAGTTTCGTCGTCGGTCTCGGCGGTCTCGGAACACTGGGCATTCTCGGAGCGACGATGCCGTTTCTAATGGTGTTGGCTCTTACCGCGCTGGAACTGCTGATGTCCGTCATCCAGGCCTACGTCTTTACTATGCTGACCTGCATGTACCTCAACGACGCCCTGCACCCGGGACACTAGCTTGGCTCCAAGGAGCCGCACGGTATTCAAATTCAGAGGAACGACCTCCCCATTTTGGGCGCAATGACCGGGACGGCCCGGCCCAATGGAGAGTTGAAAATGGCATGGATCTATCTGGTAGCGGCCGGCATTCTTGAAATCGTCTGGGCCTATTCGATGAAGCAATCGGAGGGCTTTACGAAGCTCGTTCCGAGCACAATCACCATCGTCATGATGATTGGCAGCTTTGCGCTGCTGTCCATCGCCATGAGAACACTTCCCCTCGGGACCGCCTATACGATCTGGACAGGCATCGGGGCCATAGGCGCGTTCCTTGTCGGGATCATCGTCCTCGGAGAGGCGATGACAATGATGCGTATCGGCGCCGCGATCCTGATTGTTTCCGGTCTCGTTATGATGAAGCTCTCAACGTCGGCCTAATCTGGTGCTCGTGCGATGCACAAGCATCATGCCGTGAGGCGCGATCAAAATTTGCGGTCATTCCCATGCGAATGGTGCGCCCGGCGCACGCGACATCGTGCGCGTAGACCAATGGCGCACCTACATTGCCTGCACGGCATTTGCGCACCGTATAATCGGCATGAGAGTGGGGCAACATCGTCAACATAGCATCGGTAGCCGGCATGCGCGCCGGCGGACACTTTTCAAGCGCGACCATCGCGATCTTCGCGGCAGACACCATGACGCGGCCGATTGTATGGACGAAACAACGTACTCATGTAGCCAGAGACCGGCGCTCCGATTCCCGGCCTTGCAAAGCAGCAGCGGGAATGTCAATTGCCGACGACCTCGTGTTCCCATATCAGCAGCAGCAATGCATTCAGGCCTCACCGATCTCACGACTCGGATCGATCCCTACTCCGTAGTAATCGGCTTGGCCCGCCGATCTGAATTTCTGAGTGAGCTCGCCTGCCCGCTGGAAGGCTTTCTTCGTATCACTCGCCGTGAGCGCCACGGTTGTGGTTATGTCCGAAAGGCTTCCGCCAGCCGCGGCGGCAAGCACCGCTGAAATCATCGTTGGCTCATCCGGCGCTTCCGCTATGATCAGCCAATCATAGGGACCCAAAGTCAGATACCAACTAATCAATCGAGCACCGGCGGCAGCGAACAACTCCGCAACCGCCTCGGAACGATCCTCCGGCTTCGCAGACATCCCCTTGATAGCAGCGGCGGTGTAACGACCTTGAGAAATGTAGATCGTCATGCTGGTCTCCTTTGCATTCGCCAGTTCTATCCAACTCAGGGCGCATTCTTACTACTCCCAACCGACATTCATTGGATGTTGTCCGATCCCAAGTTCGAGGCGAAACGGACGTTCATACCGATGCGCAAATTGAACCGAAGAGAAACCACTCGTTGCACAAGCGCTCTGAGGCGGGCTGTCCAGCTCGGCACATCATCAAGGCTTGACATATGCCCATCCCTGCTCCTGCAACTCCATGACGCGCACAACGCCGGATTTCACAACTTTCGCCTCTGAAACGAGCGGAATTTCCTTGTTCTCGGCCTTGCTCATATTTTCTTGGGTATTGCCGCAGGCCTTGAAGGAGATTGCTGGATTGTCCACCGCGATCGCCGTGATCCGCGCCTTAACCGGCGAAGTGTCGTCGCGCAGCATATGCAGGCCGGGACCGAAAGTGACGATCTCGATCGTCACTTTCTCGCCGATGTCCTTATAATACTGCGCGACGTTCGTTGCATTGTTGAGCGCGAGATTCATCATCGCGGGCTCGTTTGTATTTACCTGCAAGACAAGCTGGTGCTGCTTCTTTTCAGCAGCAGGCCGCTTCGACGTCTGCGGTGTCGCCTGCTTCCTTTCCTGCGCCGCCCAGGATGGCGCAACGATGAGCAGGGCTATGAGGCTTGCTGCTACTGCACTGACAAATCGTCCAAATTCCATCATCACCATCTCCCGCGCTAGTTCGAGGACCGATCAATTGCGTGGCTTGGCAACCGCGCGAGGCCACTTGCACGCTGCGGCTATCTTGTCTCGGACTATCTTCAATCCGTCGAGGGAAAAATACCCGTCATGGGCGGCACCACCCCGGGTGGAGAGACGAACGGCAATGCCGCCCTTTTCGGGGAGCGACAGCAGAAAGTGCACAACATCACCGCGGAATGCTGCGCCTGCTCCAAACGTTGGCGAGCCCGCTAGAAACTGCACCGGTCGATCCTCATTGATACGATAGGATATGGTGTACTCCTCGCCAACGCGTGAGGTCGCTGGTCCTGTAACCACCAATTCAGTGCGACCAGCGCGGCAGTGAATGGAGAGCTCCATGGATGAACTGTTCGGGCCACCACGAGAAGCACTCCTGGCAGCGACGATCGGCGTATAGTCAACAGGTGAAGTGGTCTCGCTGATAATCCAGTTGCGGCCATCCAGTGCCGTGCCAGTCGCCGGCGCAATATCGCGCGATAGCCTATCCAGGCACGCTAGCCGCTCCACGCGCTCCATCAGGGAGCAGGCGCGAAGATTTACCATTGGGTCGCTAGCGCTTTGTGCAAAAGCGATTCCGGTTGCAACCTCAAATGCAACAGATAGGGGAATCCCAGCGGCTTTCATCGGGATGCCTGCCCTCCGCGTGCTTGACGATCCAGCCATCCCTGCGCTGCGGAGAAACGTGCGAGGCCGGGGACCGACGCTGCGAGATTGATCGACTTCCATTTCGCATCGAAACCAGGCGCTTGCAGCCGGTCAATCCGGGAAAACAGGTAATCGACGAAACGGGCAACGCGCAGATAACGGTTCGACTGTGCAGGCCAATTGAAGGCGACGAGAACCGTCGGCACCGCGATCGTCGGCACGCGGTCGCCTTGCTTGATCAAATTGGGATACTCGCTCGCCTCCAATCCCGCGGGAAGATAGTAATCCTCGAACTTGCTTTCGTAGTTCACCGGCAGGAACTTGAAACCAGTATCCCATCCTCCGCGCAGGAAGGCATCAACCGGCTTCGACGTGATAAAAACGACAGCCGCCATTTCGCCTTTGCGCATCTGCTCCAGCGCGATCTGATGGGGAATGAAGGTCTTTTCGACGTTAATACCGAGGCGGCTGAAAATCAGCGGACCTGAATAGGCTGCTGCCGTGCCTTGGGTGTTGAAATTCACCTTCTTGCCAACAAGATCCTGCAGGCTTTCTATCTCCGGCCTCACGAAGATATGCAGTTCCGACGGGAAGAGGTTGAGAAGATAGGCGATCCGTCGCCGGATTTCGGGTACCTGAATCTTGTACTCTTCGAGTGCGTCGGAATTGATAATCGCCATATCGACGCCACGCAGATAAAGGAGCGAGTTCAGATTTTCCGTAGCCCCCCGGGTGACAATGGGGAGGACATGCATATTTGGTCCGTCATCGACGACGCGGGCAATCTCTGCAGCAAGACGGATTGGTGCACCCTCGAGCAAGCCACCGGCCAGGCCGACCGTCCAGGCATTCATCTTCTCTTTTTCCGACTCATGCGCCGGGACACGTCGTGGCGAACGGTCGCTTTGCGTCTGTGCATCGGCATTGACTGACTGAAGCGCCAGCATGGCCGGAACCAACGCGGCAAGGAAAAGCAATAGGCGTGGTCTAAGAAATTTTCTCACCAATGAGCCCTCATGAGCGTCAAATTCAGCTTTCCGACTACCCGCCATCACCGCCGGCCCTACTGCCGCAACGCGTTGATTCGATCCTTCGCTTCCTGAATGCCACCGGCATAAGCATTTGCGTAGAATTCGCGCGCCTTCGTCGTATCGCCGCGCGTCCCATATGTCCCCCAAGCGGAGAGAATGACGGGATCATATGTCTCTGCGAGAGTGAAGCTTGCTTGCGCACTTCCCGTCTGGGCAGCACGCTCAAGCACTACCCGCGCGGCGCCGATATCACCCTGACGGAGCAGCGCGCTGGCGCGCGATATCAACCGCGCGGCTTCCGGACTACCTTGCGATTCTGCGGCAGGATGCTGCTCCGCCGCGACCACTATCGGACTGTTCGCCGCAGGCTGAAACGCAATGCGCGGATCAGCCCTGCCGCGAGCGAGTTCAAGTTCGCGCTCAAGCGCTTCCGCCCTGTTGCGCTCCTGTTGCAAAGACTGTCGCAATCCTTCCGTAGCGCTCTCCGCCGCCAACTTGAGCTTCGTCGCTTCGTCCCTTCCCTTGTTTGATAGTGCCGCGTACGTGTCGATCTCGCGGCGCGCTGTCGCGAGCTCCTGTGCCAGTGCTTCGGCCCTGTGGTGCTCCTGTTGCAAAGATCGGCGCAATCCTTCCATAGCGCTCGCCGCCGCCTGCTTGAGCTGTGCCGCTTCGTCCTTCTCCTTGTCTAACAACGCTGTGTGGGTGTCGATCTCGCGGCGCGCCGTCGCGAGCTCCTGTGCCAGTGCTTCGGCCCTGTCGCGCTCGCGTTGCAAGGATTTCCGCATCTCCGCCGCGGTGCTTTCCGCTACCTGCTTGAGCGGTCCCGCCTCGTCCTTCTCCTTGTCTGACAACGCTGCGTGCGCGTCGATCTCGAGGCGCGCTGCTGCAAGTTCCCGCGCGAGGGCTTCGGCCCTGTCGTGCTCGCGCTGCAAGGCTTGCCGTATCTCCGCAGCGCTTTCTGCCACCTGCTTGAACTGCGCCAGTTCCTCCCCCGCCGGCATCTGAGTGTTTGCCCGATCGGCTTCGGCCTGCCGCTGAAGTGGCGCAAGATCCCACGTTACCGGGTCGACGTTCCGCGAGTCCTGTGGACGGCGGATTTCTTGATCGACGGCCTTTGCGCCGGCCGTGCCGCTTCGAGCGATATCCAAATGACCGGCGTATCGGGTCTCGGGCTCGGCGCGCAAAAGATACATACCGACGAGTGCCGCTACGATAATGATTACGGTGATCGAAGAAGCAGCGAATCGCCCGCGTGTGTGCGGCGTGTGCATCGCTATGACCGGTGACGTCTGTGCTTCGACTACCGCATTCATGGATACCGCGTTCGCAACCGGTCGATGTTCAATCGCGTCACTGGCTGCCGCTGACTGTCGTGGCGCAGACCTGTCAGAGGAGAAGAAGTTGAAGGGATGGAAGAAGTTGTAGCCGCGCCTCCGCGACGCCAACGGCCCGACCTGAGAATCCTCTGGCAGGGCATATTTGTCGCCGGGCATCGCATACCCATGTGTCGGCGTTATTTTGCTTGGCTCTCCGTTCTCTCCGATCCAGTTTCCAGCCTCAATTGACCACTGAGCAACGTCATAGGTTCCGCTCGCGTCATCTTCAAGAATGACGACTTTCCCGTCCCTCGGGGCCGTGTCGATCACTTGGCGCATGCGAGACGCCTGTTCTGACAGTGTTATCCGACCGTTTACAGACTTTATTCCACTTGTAGCCGACCCAAGATAATCCTTTTGGCTATGGGTCAGAGCGCCAAATGCCCCGAGTTCCCGCAATCGGTTTTCAGTTCATTTTGGATTTCTGCTCCATGTCGCGTGAAAATTCAGAGACCATCAAGACCTTGGAAAATGAGCGCCGCTCAGCACGTCGCTGGTATGATCGGGGCAAGGATCTAAAAGCCGCACAGTCCTTACGGAGGTCAGCGTGCGAACACTACTTGCAGGAGCGATGGCGTTCGCATTGTCCAACACGCCTCTCTGTGCCCTGCCTCCCGACAACGCCGACCCGGCATTGGTCCCTTGGTTCAAGAGTTTGAGGCAGCCGGGAACGGGTGCGGAATGTTGCTCAATCGCGGATTGCCGCACCGCTGAAGTGCGCCGGGATAGCCAAGGTTATGAGGTCAAGATTGACCACAAGTGGCATGTCTCAGCGATTTTTTGGCTCCGGGTCCCGGCAGAGAGGATACTCGATGAGCACAGCAACCCAACCGGGGGCGCAGTGTTGTGCTACACGCCGGAGGCAGGCATCCTCTGCTTCATCCCGCCACCCGAAAGCTAAGATTCGGACCATCGGTGGGTGCAGCCCGCAAACTTGACTAAGCCAACTCCGCTACAAGCGAACCACCCGCACCCGCTCGGCGATAAACTACGGTCGTTCGCCGATGACAGTTTCTGGACGACCTTTCGCGCTCGCCGGGTCGCAGGGATGCTTACGTCAGAGCCATGCGGAACACAGGGTGCTCGGACATGGGGTGCTCGACGGGCTGCGATCAGGTTGATAAGCCCTCTTCGCAGGGAGACTTTGAGTCGAGACATGACCGTTGCAATCGAGATGGGACACACGACGGCAGGCGCGTCGGCGGCTCTGGACCTGGAAGAACTTCTGGCAACCCGCCTGCTCGTGCAGGGCAATTCGGGTTCCGGCAAATCTCATCTGCTGCGCCGGCTGCTGGAACAGAGTGCCCCCTGGGTGCAGCAAACCATTATCGACCCCGAAGGCGACTTCGTTTCGCTGGCCGACCGTTTCGGTCACCTCGTGATTGATGCCGATGACCATACCGAGCGGGGCCTGCAGGTCGCCGGCGAGCGTGCGCGCATCCATCGCATTTCCACAGTGCTCAATCTCGAAGGCCTCGATGCCGAGAATCAGATGCGGCGCGCCGCCGCCTTCCTCGGCGGACTTTTCGAAGTCGTCCGCGACCACTGGTACCCCATGCTGGTGGTGGTGGATGAGGCACAGCTCTTCGCGCCCGCAGTCGCAGGGGAGGTTTCGGACGAGGCGCGCAAACTTTCTCTCGGCGCCATGACTAACCTGATGTGCCGTGGCCGCAAACGCGGGCTGGCGGGCATCATCGCAACCCAGCGACTGGCAAAGCTCGCCAAGAACGTCGCTGCCGAGGCTTCCAATTTCCTCATGGGCCGAACCTTTCTGGATATCGACATGGCGCGCGCCGCCGACCTTCTGGGCATGGAACGGCGACAAGCAGACGCCTTCCGGGATCTTGAACGCGGGCAATTCATGGCGCTGGGCCCGGCCCTCTCCCGCCGTCCCCTGGGGCTCCGCATCGGTCCAACGGATACCCAGCCACGCAATGCGACTCCGCGACTTTTGCCGCTGCCGGAAGCGACGCTGGAGGACGCGCGCGCCGTTATCCTGGCAGCCCCTCCACCCGAGAATACCCGGCCCCAACGCCGGTCGTCGCCAGACCTCCTCGGTCAGCTCATGGCGGCGAAGTCCGCGGCGCTGGAGATCCGTCCCGAAGCGGCGGAGCAGTCACTCAGCGCGGAAGAACTGGCGGAGCGGCGCGAGCGGGTGGACCAGATTCTATGCGCCGTTATGGCTGAACCGGACGCAGGATTTCGTGCAATCGGCGTCCTCTATCAGGAATTCGTGGTCCGCTGCCGAATAGCGGGCCTTGGTTCGGCCGTACCGGACTTGACTGAATTCCGTCGCATGCTGACGCGCGCTCGCGCTGGGCTCGGCTCCGATGTGGCAGAAGATGACGCGTGGCAGGATGTCTCCATCCGCGCCTCCATTCTGCCCGAGGATATGCAGGGGGTCTTCATGATGATCGCCCGTGCCGCGAAGGAAGGTTGGCCCTGCCCGAACGATGCCGCAATTGCCCGCGCCTATGGCTCACACTCGTTGCGCCGTGCACGGCGTCTGCTGACCTACATCGAGGAACAGGGCCTCATCGTTTGCCAGCTTGACGGTGCTGGTCGGCGGATCGTGACGCTTGTCGAACTCGCCTGGGCGACGGCACCAGGTGACCCCAATGCGGAAGAACTACCTGTGGACTAAGGCCGCAGCGGTCTCGCCCAGGGGCGCCATCAATAGCTGATTTTATCATAGCCTTCGGCAAAACCCGAAAGCACAAAGGCAAGATTCACATTCTCTTTGCTCAAGTTTTGAAAAATAACAGAGAGACGTTTTCCGGACTTCATCGATCCCAGCAGTCCGGGCGAAACAGGCGTCGCAGCGTAACATCCCTTCAGATCGCAGGTTTGAATTACGAGTGCCTGGGGCTTTCCTTCATCGATCTGGAAATTGACTCCCCTGGAAGAAACAATCCGACCGGAAGCTGAATCATCATCACGGGCTGGCGTGTGTCGAGAGGCAGCTTCACATTGACAGAAGCGACCAGCTGTCCCGTTTTGGTGATATAGAGACTTTGTTCGATTTCACAGAGAAGCGCCGCTTTCCTGCCGTCACTGGAGCAGCGCGATGTCCATACCGGCTGAGGGGGTACGCTGCTATCGGCCGGCGCTGAACTGCCCGCTGCCGTCGGGGCTCCCGATGATTTCGGCGCAGCGGGCATCGACTTCGTCGCCTTTTGCTGCAGCGGCTGCTGCGCGACGGCACAATCGGCTGGAGAAACGCAAACGGCCCCCGCAACAAGAACCGGTATCCATCTTATCTTTCTCATCGTGCCATCCATCACACCGTTCACGCATAGCCAAATCGCGCCCTGCGACATCGTTCCGGCATTCGTGAGGAAATTTCCCATACCCAGCATGACGCTCGCACCCGGATCGAACAAGGCCGCGGCCTCTTCGTTGAAGACGTTGACGCCCGTTCCACGATTGACCGAACCGATCATGG
>Ga0233437_1007732_pt1 | contig 10262 bp, 11 predicted proteins | sample SI_122_August201_FD_182714 | JGI IMG/M metagenome (GOLD analysis project Ga0233437, IMG submission 182714) | Seawater microbial communities from Saanich Inlet, British Columbia, Canada - SI_122_August2016_200_MG | ecosystem: Environmental > Aquatic > Marine > Inlet | place: Canada: British... | reverse complement strand
GTAGTTAATTGAATTATGCCTGCTGCTAAAATAAATATCATAACAACTGCTAAAAGTAATTCAACAAGTGTTCTTCCACTTAAATCTGCTTTTTTATTCATTTTATACTAATTATCCTGAACCAGAACTTCTTGATGAAGAACTTTTATCATCATCTTTTCCAGGATTTAAATCTCCAAATATATTAAGATTATCTGCTTGTTGTGTAGTATTATCTTGTATTGTTCCAATTGGAGTAAAACTTTTATCCAATATTCCTGAAGCAATCATTAGAAAAATACCTAGAAACAATAAAGCTATAATCATAGTAATAAGCCACCAATTCATATCTCCTTTTTTATTCATAAAATCACCTCTTGATAAACAACATTAATAATTTCAATAAACAATCATCAAAACTACAAACTCATGTCATACTAGTTACACAACAAACCTTGCCTTGATTTTCACATTCTGTAAAATATGATTTTTCTTTACTTTCTCCACTACAATCTTCATTATTAACACATTGACCTTTTTTTGCAAGACATCTACTTAAACAACAAACAACATCAGACCCTTCTTCATCATCTCCATCACAATTATAACTAACAACATCTGCAGTACAAGCATCTCCTGAAATACAACTGCCGCCTTTTGATTTACAATCCATTAATCCCTTATTCAATATTCCTGTTTGACTAATTACAATATAAATTAAAACCAATAAAACTATCAAACTAATAACACCTATAACAATCACATTCATTGGTAATCCTTGTGCTTTTTTTCTCAATTCCATTTTAATCTGTTAAAATTTCATTATCTCCTAAAGCCCCTTCTTCTGCAAAATGTATTTTAATTGCTTCTACCATTTCTTCAGATTCTAAGACTCGCTCATCTTTATGACCATTAACACAATACTTTATATCATCTTCTGGTTGCTTAAACCAAACAGTAGTTCCTTTATCTTTTGTATAATATCCACTATTCAATTCAATAGTTCCATAAACATTTGCATTACTAACAATATGTATTAATTCAATGTTTTCCCCAATTGTAGTTATGGACCAAGGAAGTTCTATACGATTAACTTCCCAACCAACATCTTCTTTTTCTATATTAAAATAATTACCAAAACCTTTACACTTTTGCTTATCTTCATCAAATTCTTTTATCTCAATCTCAAACTCAACATCAGTACCAAAAAAAGGAACCCAACTATCTGCTGGCAAAGCTTCTTCATCATAATTTCCACTTACTACAACTGGTTCCCTTCCAAACAACTTATCAAGTAAACCTGTAGAACTATCAACTAAACCTGTTCCACTTTTAGCTAATGCAGGACCTGTCCAAACTAATGCACCAACTAACACTACAGATGCTAAAATAATTGCTACTAGTTTATTTGTATTCATTAAGTTCTCCCAATTAAATTTGATATTATATCTCCCATTGCTCCCCTAATTAACCAAATAATAAGGAGAATTGCTACTAAAGCTGCTAAAACATACACAGATTTCATAACCCACCATTCTACTTCTGCTTTTTTGTTCATTTTAACCATTAATTACTCCCTCATTTTCTTGTTTATATACTTTATCCATATACTAAAGCTAGACTTGTCCAGCTGGCAACACTTCACAATCTAATTGATTAAGATCTTCTGTATTATAAGGCCATAATAATATGCCTGTTTCCCATTCAGGATCTTTGTTTGCTCCATAATAAGCTCCTGCTGTTGCTCCTGGTAATCCGAAAAATATGGCACCAAGAACTGCTCCTTGAATTTTATTCAAATAACCTTTTTTTGCATACAAAAATATTGTTGCATAATCTTGTTCTGTATTAACTGAATCAATAGACTCCAAAGTTAGATGATCAACTAATCCAGGTGTTGTTTCATATTTTCTAAAATATTCTAAATAAGTTAATTGACTAGCCTGAGCATTTTGAGTTAAATCTGTCAAATAATAAAGTGGAAGATAATTTTGATCCATCCATGAAATCAATCCATCAACTTCCCTATCTGCTCCCTTGAATTCAATTACACTACAAATTACACAATATTGTGTTACACCTAATTCTGTTTCAAATAATGGCCATTCTCCTGTTCCAAATTTATAATAACATTCTGCCATTTCATTAGCTAAGTCCTCCTTAACCTCATCATCCTCACCAACTTCTATTGTTTCATTAACCATTGGACATTTTATATCTTCAAAACCAACTTCTTTAAACGTATTAATAGAGGATAATGTTTGAATACTTTTTCTACAAATTTCTACTTCACCTTTATCTTGCCCAGCCTGAAAAACAGTCTTAATAAACATCATAAAAAGAATTAATACAACTAAAAAAACAACACCAGTAACAATCCAACCCATCATACTTGCTTTTTTATTAACAATTCTCATTTTACTAATTTACCAACAATATTATCAATTATATATATAATCACAATGCTGTTTTAGATCATCAATTGTTCCAACATAAACGGCATACCATTTTGAAGCCACTTGACCTGGACCAATACCGTCTGCTCCTCTAAAATAAACATGATAAGTTTCATCTGAATTAATTTTAAAGTCATCATCAATCTGAAGTGAATAAGCTTTACCATAATCAATTCCCATGTATGTTTTTTCTTGAGTCACAAAAATGTAATCATAATAAGTTTCTTGATCTTTTCCAAAATCTACTGGATATTCTTCTTTAACATAAGTTAAGAAATCCTCGACTACAAAATCCTCTTCGATATCATCATCAAAAATAGCAGTTGCCCAAATTAAACAAGGAACATTAGCTATCTCCCCTTCCACAAGCTTCCTTCCAGGATTATCAACTTCCCAAAGAAATGTAATAAAAGGATCTGCAAAAACATCAAGCTCCCCTTGACCCATTGCTTTCCAACAACTAGCCATTTCTTGTGCAAATATATATTTGACTATATCATCATCCAACCCTTCAAATTTCCTTTCAAAAGTTACATCTCCATCTTCTGTATGCCTAACATAATATTCTTCTCCATTCTTCTCGACTCTGTCTTCATAAAAAGTTATATAATTTCTTGGACAGTTTATATCACTAGACTTAAAAGTAGCATCTTGTGATAAAGAATGACTAGAAACAGACAACTCACAACCAGTTTCCCTTGTTTCAATAATAAAATAACCCATTGTTTGCCAAACTAAAAGAAACAACACTATCAAAGTCACTAATAAAGCAATTATCTTAACTGTTTTTTCTCTTGCTTGGGCTTTTTTATCAAACATCATCTAACTAACCATTTAATCAATTCAAAATTATCGAAGCCTTTGACATTAAAAAGAACAAAACTGCTATTAACATCAACACAATCACAATTAACACAACCAATTGTTCTCTTGCCATGGCTTTACTACTAAATATCATTATATAAATCCTGAGAAAATACATTTATAAAGTTTCTGAACAATATAATATTAGAATAAGAAAGAATCAAAAACAAAGAAAAGAAAAAAACAAATCAAGATTATCGCTCTTGAACAGGTATACAACAGTCTTTAGTAGTATCTACTTCTGTCCCAACATAACATCTTCTAGTTAGATCTTCCGTATAACCGCTTGGACATTCACCTAAACAAGATGCATAACTTAATTCCTCACAATCATTCATGCCTTTTGTTATTTGAGCCATTTTTCCTGTGAAGATCAAAGATAGCAATACTAAAACTAATAAAGCTACAACTGCTATGATAATAACATTAATTGAGATTCCTTGAGCTTTTTTATTCATACAATCACCTCATATCTATCCTTATATTGGCTATATTTAAAGTTTATGTTATATTCAATGTATTTGACCCATATCTTAACCAGAACCTAGTACTCAATTCCACATCCACCAACACATAGATAAATCATCAAATCGACTGGAGAAGGGTATAAACTCAAAGGAAATGGCTCTACTTGACCACCCATACTAGTTGATAAATCTCCAGCAGTATAATGCATAATCACTTTTTGAGGTGGCACAACAGCTATAAATTCATATCCTCTTTCTGTATCAACATTCCAAACATTCAAAGTATCTTCAAGAATACCTATAACAGTCGTATTCAAATATTCACAAGACTTTGTTACACCATCATTACAAGTTATAGAACCTTTTCCAGTACTTCTTGCACAATTAACAAACAAGTCTTGCATAGTTGTATCTTGAATACAATCAGAATCTGTTTGCAATAAAGTATTAACAAAAGTAGATGATAAATCTCCATGTGCTTCTGAAAATTCAGTACTTGGACTTTGCTTAAAAACAATACTAACCACAAACAATAACACCAAAGATATTATTATCATTATTATAACTAAACCCATTATCTCTACTTGAGATTTCCTCCCTACATTAAATTTAACCATATTTATACACCATTATTGAAACATAACCAAAATTATATGTGTCATCGATAGGATGAAATAAAGTTACAGGAATCTGAAAAGCAGATCCTCCCTTTATATTCAACATATCATCTTCAGTAAACCCTGGCTCATACAAACTCCATTCTTCATTTCCTGGAAACACTTCTATAAAACTAATATTAGTCTGTAAAAACACATTTTGTGCGTAATAATCATAATGCGTTTGAATAGCTTCCTGCGTTGCAATTATTTTACCAATATCATAACAATCAAACCGTGTATTTCCAGATTCTGTACATTGAATCTCTGATAAAAATCTTAATTCTTTTTGGATATTTTCAACATTCATTTCTTCTGCTTCTACAGCATCTCTCCCAGAAGTATATTTAGAAATACTTGCATAAAAAACCAAGCCAAATACAACTAGTATAAAGAAGATAAATAATATTATAATTGATTCACCCATCTTTATTTGGGCTTTTTTCTTTTTATTCATTCTAGTACAACCTTGGACAATCATTAATAATTGCCAAATTATCATTATTTTCTATAGTTATAATTGCTGACGACAAATCACCAGCTTCAAACAAAGTAACATCACTCATCTCACCAATAATTTGAATTGCTCTAACAACATCTGCATCCGTATAATAAATATCACAATATGTTTTATCTTCAGGAGTAGTTGGAAGATTACCAAATAACCACTGCGTCCTTTTTTCATAAACATAACTCACATAACTTGATAACAACAATGCTTTATTGACATTACATTCATAAAACTCAGAATTCTCTGAAAATATTGCACCAATTAACATAGGAATTCCATAATATTGAACACCGACCCCTTCATTAAAATAAACATATCCAGAAATTTCACTGCCATCAACATCAACAAAATCAAAGTCAGAATCTGAAAAAAACTCTTCAAAATCAGATTCTGTATATTTATTTGGAGTTAAACTTACAATTCTTACAAAATCATCATTATAATCTTCAAACTCTAAACTTCCGCCATCAAAAACAGCTTCTAAATTCAAATGAGGGTTCTCAGAAAGCACATCATTTACAGCTTCAAATAAATCTTCTGAAGCAGTATCATAAATTATAATATATCTAATTTGATCATTAGTTAAATAAAGAAAATTAGTAACTTTGTAAGGTATTTTGAAATTTAAAGCCCATGAAATTAAATTATTTGCCTCTAAGTTTGCCATACTAAAAACTACTTCTGTTCCAGAGTCTCTCGACACTGCCCCTCCGCTAAAATAAGAAGGACAACCATATTTATTACAATCATTATCACATGTAAAATGGATAGGTAAATCAGGTATTGTTACACTCTTTGCAGTTCTTGGACTTTCAATTGCACTTGTAAACATAGAATCTAATTTTACAACAACTTGTCCAGAAATTTTAGTTTCTTGATTTGATTTATACCATGCTGCTACACTTGCAAAAAACAAAAGAATTATAGCCCCTGCTACAATAATAAATATCCAGTTAACTCCTGCTTCGATTTGGGCCTTTTTATGCATCGTATACATTTCACTGCCATTCCTCTATTTTTGTTCCATCACCTAAACCTGTTGCCTTTAATTTAATCATTCCGCCAACAGAAGGAACACACAAATAATGATCACTAGCATCAATTTCTAATCTTCCAATAATTATATCAGTATCAATAGTTGCAGATGGTTTAACAAAAACATTTGGATTTTCTCCATCTGGATTAGCAATTTCATAATCTTTCCAAGCATTACAAATTATATAATCATATTCGTCATTACCAGACAAACATATTGGCATAGATTGTGGCTGTGCTGGAAGAATACCATATTCAAAAAAACAAACTTCTTCAACTTCTGCAGGAACATCAAACTCCAAAATTCTCCATGTTCCATAATTTGGCCTTATTTTCTCAATATTTGTTTCTAAATCTGTTTTAAATTGAACTACATTGATTGTATCAACTTTTTCCACTAACATTCCAATATACTTTACACCAAAAACCAATAATAAACCAATTATAACTATAGCTAAGATATAAAGAAATAACTGTGAAGATACTTGTGCTTTTTTTACTCTTAATTTAGTCATTTACAATCACTTATTCATTCAATTATTTCTTAGAAATGTCATCTAATTCATCAAATATATCTTTCTTAGTAGATTTTGTTGTCTTTGCTTTTGGTTTGGAAGTTTTTGGTTTGGTTGCTTTAGGTTTTGGTTTGACAGGCGCTTTTGTAGCTTTAGTTGGTTTTCCAGATGCGATATCTGCTAAGTCTTCTAATGCAGACTTTGGTTTAACAGGTTTTGTTACTTTCACTGGTTTTTTACTAACTTCTTTAACACCCTTAACAGCAGCAGCTCCAACTGCTGCTTTACTAACTACTCCTTTTCCAGATATTTTACCTTCAATACCAGATTTCTTTGGTTTTAAAGAAAGTTTTTCTGATTTTCCTAATTTCTTCTCTTCAAAACCTTCAAGTAATTTAGATCTTACTTTTGCTTTTTGTTGTCTTGCTCTATCTCTTGCTACTTGTTGTATTCTTTTATTATAATCAGCTTGTGACATTCCTTGTGGCTTAACTGGAAGTGGTTTTTGTCCTGGTTTCCTTGGAACACCACGCATTCCTCCCATTCTCTGACCAGGTCTTCTTAATCCAGGAGAACCCATTGGACCAAGCATTTTTGGAGGTGTTCTTTTTTTGCCTGTGAATAACTCATACAATTTATCATATAAACTTCCATATTTTGGTTCATACCAATAAATATATCCAACATAACCTCCAACTCCTAATAATATCATAATTAATAATATCAATAACCATCCCCAAAGACCTAAACCCTCATCTTCTGTTTTACATGCTGAACATGGACCACCACAATCTATTCCTGTTTCTCCTTGGTTTCTTATACTATCTGAACATGTTCCAGGTGAATCTACACTTGGACAAAGTGTTGGACAATTTCCGCCGCAATCAATACCTTCTTCAAAACCATTCTGCACATTATCTGAACAAGTTGGAGTTTTACAAACATGGCCAGAACAATAATTTGTATAACAATCATTATCAAACACACACATTTGTCCTTCCATACATTCTACACAAACTCCTCCACCACAATCAACATCTGTTTCATAATTATTTATAATTTGATCAAAACATGTTGCTTCTTGACAAACTTCATTATCGCAATTTCTACTTAAACAATCTTCATCATTTATACACATGCTTCCTTCATTACAACTATCACATTGTCCACCGCAATCTTCATCAGTTTCATCACCATCTTTAACCCCATTAGAACATTGTTCTGGTGGAAGGTTGTCCACAATAGTTCCATTATCATCTGTACCAGAACCAGATGCATCAATAAATACACCATCACTAGATTTAAGCTGACTCCATAATCCTACTCCATCAACTGCATAAACATTCCAATAATAATAACTTTGATTTGATAAATTTAAATTTGTAAAAGTAATTGTATTAGCATCTACTCTTGTCCAATTAACTGCATTACTATAAGTTGCATAACTTCCTACAGAAACATTATAATAATCAACACCAGTTAAATTATGAGTTGCATTCCAAATAGCTCCTAATTGAGTATGTGAATAAACTACATCCCCATCATCTATTGAAATAACTTCTGGAGGAGTTGTATCTACATAAAATTCAAAATAGTCTGTTATCCAACCCTCTGCAAACTCACATGAGAAATAATATCTCTTTAATCCTTCATCTGCAACAGAAACAGTGTCTGAAATATATGACCTTCCATCTCCTAAATCAGCCATTGTATAATTTATTTCATCTTCTGTTAACCCATATTTACATCCTGTTGAAGTTCTTGTAGTTAATAATTCTAATTGGAAGCTTGTTAAATAAGTATCTCCTGGAGCAACCAAAGAAAACTCAGATGGTAAATCAGTATCAACTGTAAATTCTAAAGTATATTTACTTGTTAAATCAGAAGCACCATTTGCACACTGAATATAATAAGTATAAGTTGTTTTATCATTTAAACTTGTAAGATTATGATTATTAATTCTTTGCCATTCATTATCATCATAATTATCAAACTTGATCATTCCTGTAAAGAATGTGTCTGTACTGTCTGTTGTATATTTACATTTTGTTTTATCATCTGTCTCTACATAAATTTGTGCTTCTAGTGGTTGCTCTACAATATTTGGTGGGTTTTTTCCATCTGAATTATCAATATATAAGTCTAAAATAACTGGAGGTGTTGTATCATAAACAATTGCAAAAGAATCTGCATAAACAATACCATTTTCTAACCTACATTTTACATAAAGAATATCATCTACTCCTTCTGGTTGAGCAATTGTAACTTCTCTAGTAAAAGTATTATCATTAGTCTGAGTCATTGCAATTGAATTTCCAATTTCTGCATTATTTCTACTATAACCACATTCATCTGCATCTAAAAATGTTTCAACAGTAAAGTCAAATGTTTCTTCATCTGTAACTCCATTTGATGGTTCTACTAAAATAATTGAACCTTCTGGAAAATCTTGTGAATAAAGAACTTGTCTTGTCACAGTAGAAGTTGTAGCACCTGAACGATCAGTTGCATAAATATTTAACACATTATATGATGTAGAGTTTGTTGCTAAAGTTAAGTTCTCAACATCAAATTCAAATTCATTATTTGCTTCAATATTTGTAAAAGTGTATGTCTCACCATAAGTATTAATTAATTCAATTGTAACAATATTATTTGGTGTTCCTGCTGTTGCATCTGGATCTTCTACTTCTCCAGTAACTTCAACATAATCAATATATACAACTTCTTCATCTTCAGGAGTATAAACTTCAATATTTGGATCATAACTATCTATTTTTATCTCAACACATTCTGTATCCTCGACAAGACCACCATAACCTGCTATTTCATTTTCATAACTTCTATAACATAAATCATATCTACTTGATTGAGAAAAGTTAAATTCAATTGGTTGTAATGGATCATTTTCTATATTGGGTATACAAGTAATTGTATCAACACAATAAAGTGTTCTTTCACAACCAAAACCATTCAATGGTTCATCATCACATTCCAAATATAAATCAACTTCATCCCCATTATAAAAACCACCAAAGTCAAAATCATTTCCATAAGCATCAACTACAGAAGTAACTGGAACTGTATTATCTAATACAAATTGTATCTCATCATCACTTTCTCTTCCTGAAACTAATAATTCACACTTTACATCAAACCAATATTCCATATTATCTTCTAAAGAATAGTCCCATGTAAATAAGTAATAACCATCTCCCATCATATCAGTTTTACTAAATCCTTGATCCATTGCACTAAAGCTTGATTCTTCTGTAAAAGCACTAAAACCGCAATTAGCATCTTCTAAAGTTTTAACAGATAACTCAACTTCTTCTGTATCAATAATACCATAAGGTAATGGATCAAATAAAGCCATATCTGATTCTACCCTTGTAACAATAGAAGCATAACCTTCATTTCCTAAATCATCTGTACAAGTAACTTCATACCTATAATATCCATCTAATAAACCATCATATTGAACTACAAAATGATTATTATATTCATTATTTATTTCATTAATATTTGTTGCTTCAAACACATCTGTACAATAAGCATTTTCATCAACTTCTACTTCAAAAGTTACAGAGGCATCATCATAAGGATCTGATAAATCAGGTGTAACATAATCTGTTATTGTTATTACAGGTGCCGCTCTATCTACTTCAACTGTAGTACTTTGAATTAATTCTAAGTTATTTGCATTATCAATACTATAAAAGAAAACATCATGTTCTCCTGCACCTTCTCCTTCTTCCACATAACCTAAACCAGTTGTA
>Ga0233437_1007721_pt1 | contig 10272 bp, 15 predicted proteins | sample SI_122_August201_FD_182714 | JGI IMG/M metagenome (GOLD analysis project Ga0233437, IMG submission 182714) | Seawater microbial communities from Saanich Inlet, British Columbia, Canada - SI_122_August2016_200_MG | ecosystem: Environmental > Aquatic > Marine > Inlet | place: Canada: British... | reverse complement strand
GGCCTCGGCTGCAACCGTTAAAATGATGTTAATCGTTGTTATCTGTTTTGCATGTTTAAAACTGCTTGCGAAAAAAACCGGACTGGATGTAATTGAAAAATAATAAGGAGCATAAATAAATGGGTAACAAAGAAACACCAATGCTGGAACTTGTGGATGTTCATAAGAGTTTTGGAGATGTTGATGTATTAAAAGGAATATCAGCTTCCATTCCAAAAGGGGAATTATTAACCTTTGTCGGGCCCAGCGGATGCGGTAAAACAACCCTTTTGAGAATCATTGGCGGTTTTACACCCATAACATCCGGTAAAATTATTCTGGACGGTGAAGATATTGCAGCACTTCCTCCAAACATGCGGGATACAAAAATGGTTTTTCAGAGCTATGCTTTGTTTCCCCATATGAATGTAAGAAAAAATATTGGTTTTGGACTTAAACTTCAAAAGATGCCCCAAAAGAAAATTGATGATCGCGTGGATGAACTGCTTGCTCTGGTTCACTTGGAGGGGCTGGGTGATCGAACAATTGAGCGGATAAGTGGCGGTCAGCAGCAGCGAGTTGCCCTGGCACGTTCCCTGGCTCTGGAACCCAAGGTTTTACTTTTAGATGAACCATTGTCAAATTTAGATGCCAACCTTCGGGTTGTCATGCGTGATGAGATTAGAAATATCCAGGAACGTATCGGTATTACCACGATATTTGTCACTCATGATCAGTACGAAGCAATGAGCATTTCAGACAGGCTTCTTGTTCTCAATGACGGGATAATTCAGCAGATCGGCACCCCAAGTGACATTTACGAGACACCGGAAAACCAGTTCATTGCCGAGTTTGTAGGATATGTAAATTTTCTTGAGGGCAAAATTGAAAGTTTTGATCAGGATTCTTCAGGTGTTTTCCTTGTGTCCACTGAATATGGTGATATCTCATTAAACAAAATCAATGAGAAAAACTTTGATAAAGGCGATGCGGTTTTCCTGGTCATCAGGCCTGAAACAGTAACTCTTTTTCCCTGGGATGCCGAAGATATGCCCAATATGCTTAAAGGTAAGATCCAGCACTCCATGTATGCCGGGAATCTTGTCAAATATACAATAAAATGTGGTGATCGTGAAATTCTTATTGATCAATATAATCCCAAGGATTCCATTAAATTCAAACGCGGTGACAATATTAAGTTTACAGTACCTAAAACAGTTCACGCAATACCCAAACAGGTATGAATATCAGGGAATTTTTAAAAATTGCTTAAGTTTGGAATTGGATAAATACATGGTTTGATCTTAAACGGCAAACTCTATCTGTCAAAAGGACAAAAGCCTGAATGACAGATAGAGTTTGTCAGTGTTTTAAACAGCTTTTTTTGTCAATATTTTTTGATATTCTATAATATCCTCAATAGTCAAAACAGGAAAACCATTTTCTATTGCAAACTCAACTACTCGAGGAAGTCTTGCCATGGTTCCGTCGACATTTGTAAGCTCGCAAAGAACACCACAGGGTTTAAGCCCTGCCAGACGCATGAGATCAACTGTGGCCTCGGTGTGACCGCCCCTTTCCATTACGCCCCCGGGTTTTGCCTTTAAAGGAAACACATGTCCGGGACTGTTCAAATCCTCGGGTCCGGCATCATCAGCACTTGCCGCCTGAATAGTTTTAACCCTGTCATAAGCTGACACGCCTGTGGTAACACCCTTGGCAGCCTCTATGGACACGGTAAAAGCCGTCTGATAATGACTGGAATTGTGTTTGACCATCATTGGCAGACCCAGGGATGTTATCTTGTCATCAGTCATGCACAGACACACAATCCCGCTGCATTCCCGGATCAGCATTGCCATCTGGCTCTCAGTGATGAATTCTGCGGAAAAAATCAGATCCCCTTCATTTTCCCTGTTCTCATCATCCGTGACCAGAACACCATTGCCTTGTTGAAGCGCCTTAAGCGCATTTTCCACCCTTTTAATCGGATCTCCAAATCTCGATAGAAGACTCTGATTCATGATACTACTCCTTACAAAAAAATGTTAACGTACATGAATCAGGGCGTAGGAATAAAGAAAGACCAGAGCGATAACTTTTTAATCTTTGTCTGGGCAAAGATATACAAGTATCGCATGGGTTTATCCTCTTCCATCCGGACTATAACCGTCGGCTCTGGAATCACACCAGATCTGCTGACCTCCATCAAATTCTATGGAGCGCTCGCGGGCTTTCCGGATCATTCCGGGATACCGCCGGTGGGGAATTTCACCCCGCCCTGAGAATAAATTACAAACTCGAAGATCTATATCATATTTGGCAGTTATATTAAACCATTATAATTCTTTTTATTTGATCTAAATTCGAGAATTTTCCCAGCCCCAATATGTTGTGTCTGTCGATATTTGGCATATTTTTTTAGCGTATTTTAAGTCGAATTTTTTATGGGTTTCAAGATATTTGTCAGATTTTAAAATCCAATTTGACGTAATGGATATAAAAGCCTATAATTTTTAGACATCTAAACTAAAATATGGATGAAGATGATGATTAACATAGAACATATCATAGCCCTTTTGAAAGAATATAAAAAGAAAAAAGCCGAAAAATTTGGTGTCACTAAAATGGGCGTTTTTGGATCCGTCGCCAGGGGAACTGTTAATAAAGATAGCGATATTGATATCGTTGTTCAACTAAGCAAACGTAATCTTTTAAACAGAATCGGTTTGAAAATGAGCCTGGAAGATTTTCTAGGAATGCCGGTTGATGTTGTTACCTATCGGGAGGAATTGAGCCCTCTTTTGAAAGAGCGAATTTCAAAGGATGTTATTTATGTATGATAAAGATATTCTTTCCGATTTGTTAAATAAAATACAGGACTGCTTAAACAAAATCCAAACAAGGGCACAATCAGTAAGAGTTGCTTCTGATCTAACTGATTCTCCGGAAGGTATTGAAAGGCTTGATTTGTTATGCATGCCATTGATTGTGATCGGCGAGCTTGTCAAAAAAATAGATAAAATGACTGATCAATCCCTTTTAAAAAATTATCCCGGCATTCCCTGGGGAGAGATAAAAGGGATGCGGAATATCGTTGTCCATGACTATTTCAATATTGATGCCGAAGAAATTTTCAATACCTGTAAAGAAGATATACCAAAACTTGCTGAAACCATCGACGTTATTATTTCAGATCTTAAAAAAGATCAAAATTTGTTGCTGTAGTAAATTTAAGTTCAATAAATTTTTTTTCTCAAATCATTTACTATTTTACCTGATTTTGTTTTTAGCCTTTTAAAATTTCATATTAGAGTGGCCTTTTTTGTAATTCAAGCAATACCAAATCCTAACGATATTTCACTGGCGCACAGTTTTTTTAGGGATAGGCGTTCTTTCAATCTGCCTGGGTCTGATCGGATTTTTATTGGTCAGAAACAAGCCCCAGGATATGGGGTTTTATCCGCCCAATTCCTATAAAGGTCAATCCCAAACTCAAAACAGACATTGGCTGAGCAATCTCAAGGATGTGATCATGACCTTAAGAGTATGGCCCGGATTCTGGGTGCAACTGGGCATGATCGGCAGCAGCTATGCCTTTATGGGACTCTGGGGCATGCCCTATCTGCGGGATGTCCATAACCTGAGCCGGGCCTTTGCAGCCAATCACATGACAGTCCAGTTGCTGAGTTTTGCCCTGGGCGCCCTTTTCTGGGGATGGGTGTCAGATAAAATCGGCAGGAGAAAACCCTTTCTTATATCGGCAGCAGCAGCTTATGTCTTGTCCTGGTTCATGCTCGGGTATCTGCCGTGGACACCCGGAATAACCGGCTATATAATCTTTGCCTTTATGGGGTTTTCAGCATCTGGTTTTGTCATCACGTTTGCAGCAGCCAAAGAAATTGTCCATCCACAGCTTTCCGGCATGGGTGTCAGCGTGGTCAACACAGGTTGCTTCATCGGCACGGCCCTGACCCAACCTCTGTTCGGTTATATTGCTGACCTGACCTGGGACGGTACCATGGCAAAAGGTGTCCGGATTTACAGCGCCAACGACTACCATAACGGCTTTATTGCCATGATTATCTTCTCGATTATAGCCTTGGCAGCAGCCTTCAAGGTCAGAGAAACTTTTTGCCGGAACAGTTTTGAAGGGTAGCCCACCTTTTCCAGAGCAATAAAATATTTTGAATTTTCCAGTTGATTTTCAAATCTGAAACTGACAAATCTATCCATATTGTATTTTGTATGATGGCAAATCTTAAAAAACCCGGGCTTAAGTCCGCATTTTGAAAGTTTTAAGATACCATTACAAATCAAAATCATTTTACGTTAAAAATTGAGACTAAGATGAAAGTAGTTTTTTGCTTTTAATTACGAATCAGATATGACATCGCCCAAAAATCAGAGACTTTTCTTGACATGAAGAAAGTTCCTGTCATAAGGTCATTCAACACAAAGGCTATGGATTCGATGAACAACTTGCTAAAGCAGACCATATGAGATATCGCAAAACCACAGGAGAAGAACTGGCACTTGTTCTTGAGGAGGGAGAAGGCTATTCACTTGAATTCAAGCAGAATGTCAATTCTGACCTTCCCAAAGAACTTGTGGCCTTTGCCAATGCATCCGGCGGTCGAATCTTCATTGGTGTAAATGATCAAAATAAAATTGTAGGCTGTGCATTTACCAATAAAATTGTTTCTCAAATCCAAACCATGGCAGCAGCCTGCGATCCTCCTGTTGCCATTGAAATTGAAAAACTACCCCAGCATAACATCATAGTGATTCATATACCCGAGGGTGTCAACAGGCCACACAGGTGTAACAAAGGGTTTTATCTTCGCAATGGCGCTAACTCCCAGAAAATGACCACCCTCGATATTACAGCCTTTATCCAGGATGAAGGAAGGGTTCGTTTTGATCATCAGCTCCGTCTGGATTTAAACTGGATAGAAACCCTTGATGAAAACCGGTTAAATCATTTTCTCCAATTGGCAAAAATCTCTCAGAAAACAGATATGAAGAATCTCCTTGTCAACCTTGGGGCAGGAGATTATAAGGACGGACAATTTTATTTTAACCAGACCGGCGTTCTGTTTTTTTCCAAGGAGCCCAGCTTAAGACTTTTTCACGTGAATGTGATCTGCGCTCTTTTTAAAGGCACCACAAAAGCATATATTCTCGACCGAAAAGAATTAACCGGCAATCTCCTTGAAAATGTCGAAGATACCTTAATCTTCTTAAAAAAGCATTTGCAGCTTCGTTGGGAGATCACAAGCAAGAGCACCCGCAGAAAAGAAATCCTGGAACTTCCCGAGGTAGCTCTGCGCGAAGCCGTCATTAATGCAGTCTGCCATAGAGATTACCTGGAACATGGTGCCCAGGTCATGGTTGAAATATTTGACGACCGTGTTGAAATTTATAACCCGGGTGGCCTGCCCAAGGGCCTGCCGGAAAAAGATTTCGGCCGCAGAAGTATCTGCCGTAACCCTAATATTGCCGACCTTTTGCTGCGGTGCGATTATATCGAAAAAATGGGCTCCGGTATTGAACGGATTCGTGAGGCCCTTAAAAAAGAAAGTAGTCCCAAAGTAAAAATTGAATATAACACCATGTTTAGTCTTGTATTTCTAAGACCCACCTATATAACCAGTCAGGAATCGGTAAAGACTAGGGAAGAAACTAGGGAAGAAACTAGGGAAGAAACTAGGGAAGAAATTCTTTCACAGATCCGGATGGACCCAAAGATTACCATGGCCCGACTGGCTGAACAGATCGGGTTGACCCAAAAAGGCATTGAATGGCAAATAACACAAATGAAAAAACAAGGACTGCTGAAACGGATAGGCCACAGAAAAGGGGGCCATTGGAAAATTTTGAAAGAAGAAATAAAAAAAATTCAAAAAAACAATAAGCGCATTTAATTACAAATAACCTACTGAAAAAAGAAGCTGATTTATGACTGAAAAAGAACAATTGGAACAGCAGCTCTGGAATATCGCCGACACTCTTCGCGGGAAAATGGGTGCAGATGATTTCAGGGATTATATACTGGGATTCATATTCTATAAGTATCTGAGTGAAAAGATGCATACCTACGCAGATAAAGCCTTGAAACCAAATGGAGCGCCAGCCCGCTCTTTTTGACAGACGACCGGTTTTCGACCTATGGCCGACTGGCTCCTGCAAGCAAAGCCGACTTTGCCTTTGTCCAGCACATGGTCCACCAATTGGATGACAAGGGGCAGATGGCAGTTGTCCTGCCACATGGGGTGCTGCCGAAGGCCATATCCGCAAACATCTGATTACAGAAAAAAACGTTCTGGATGCCATTATTTGGATTGCCCCCGAATATTTTTTACGGAATCGGTATTCCCACCTGCATTCTGGTCATGAAAAAAGACAGCTTTCAGGATATGGACCGCCTGGATATTCTTCTGGTGGTCAATATGTTTTTGACCGGCTTTGATGCCAAAAAGGTAAATACCCTGTATGTGGACAAAAATCTTAAGTACCATGGGCTGATTCAATCATTTTCCCGAACCAACAGAATTATCAATGAAACCAAGTCCCATGGAAATATTCTTTGTTTCCGCAATCTGAAAAAAGCCACGGATGAGGCCATTGCATTATTTTCAAATAAAGATGCAAAAGAGAAGATCTTACTGCCGGACTATGAGGTGATCACGCAAAAATTTACCCAGGCCTTTATCCAATTATTGCAGATTGCACCCACGTTAAAAAGTGTGGATGATCTGATCAGTGAAGAAGACCAGCTAAAATTTGTCCAGGCGTTTAGAGAACTTATGCGCCTGAAAAATATATTGACCTCTTATTCTGATTTTAATTGGGATGATCTGCCCATGAACGAGCAGAATTTTGAGGATTTTAAAAGCAAATATCTGGATATCTACGACAAGGTAAGAAGCGATCATAAAATGGAGAAAGCATTGATTTTAAATGATGTGGATTTTGAACTGGAACTCATCCTTCGGGATGAAATCAATGTTGCCTATATTTTAAAATTGATCGCACAACTCAAAGGCGCCGGGAAAAATGACCAATCCAGACAACACAAAGTCATCATGGATCTTTTGTCTGGCGAGTCTTGCTGAGCGGCCAAGTATCCTTCAGGCCAGAAGGATCGGGGAAAAGATTATCGGCAAGATGAAAACATATGTTCAAGCCTTTATAAGGGGTCTTGTTGCTTAAAGTACTTTAATGAATGCTTCCATGCATTATTACTGAGCACATCACCACTCAAATCGGGGGATATCTTAAATAATCTTTGATTGAATCCGGGCAGAACATCTCTTCTTAATGATTTCAGAATACAGGTTTTTGGAATCCGACAATAATGTTTCGATCATTCAGATTTTTTTTCACCCTGAATTTTTCGAGCTGTTTATAGATGATTGTTGAACTTTTAAGGGAATGTCGGTTAATAAAATTAAGTCATTCATCAAAAAAGACTGCCATTTCAAGGATTTCGGAAGTTTTTAAAAATAAATTCTACCTGTTCCACATATTTGTGGAACAGGTCATCTGCTTCCTTAGAAATTAAAGAGCACTATCCTTACTAATCCCTATAAAATATGGCTTTGACAGCAATTGGTGGACCCTTTCAAGGGGTGTTTTACCTACCGTCAAATACCAGGGATCTTTTCCTGGATAATCTTAAGGGTAATAAAGTTTTCAATTTGATACCAAAAAGAGTGATTTTTGATATCAAGAAAAATAATCAATGGACGCCAGATATTAATGATTATATTTTTTGATTATTGGTATCAAAACTATTCATTGGACAAATAACATCATTAGATATAAATTATTCCATACAAAATAGATAATAATTTGAACAAAAAACAACATTTAACAAAGGCGGTACGATGAAAGTAACAATATTACAGGGAAGTGCCAGAAAAAAAGGAAATACGGCCAGGGTTTTAACCTGGGTTGAAGAAGAACTGATAAGCCTCGGTCATGAAGTTGATAGTATTTACCTACATTCCAAAAACTTAAAAGGCTGTTTGGGATGCGCCAAGTGTAAGGAAAAACCAGACACCATAGGGTGTGTTCAAAAAGATGACGTACCAGAAGTTTTGGAAAAAATGATCGACTCACAATTGATTATCTTAGTTCTCCATTATATTTCTGGGGATTTTCTGCCCAGATAAAGGCGGTGATTGACAGAACATACAGCCTTTATACCAATTATAATCTTCCGGATCATGCATCTCTTATCGATGGCCGAAGACAGGCGCTTATTGCAACAGGAGCTGGACCATATGACGATAATGCAGAAGGCATGGTTGCTGCTTTTGGACGTATGCAAAAATACCATAAGGCGATTAATGCCGGGGAACTTTTTATTGATTCCTGCTCAACACCGGATGCGATGGGTGATTCAGTTCAGCAAAAGGCCATTGAATTTGCCAGAAAAATTGTTGCATAGCAAGTTATAAGGTAATCAATAGGTTTTTTACATAGAAGGGTGGATTGTGGATTCAAAATTTCCGGGACATCATTCTTCATCTCAAAAAAAAGCGCACCATTCATTTGGTGCGCTTTTTTCATTGCTGCTTCTCCATTAAAGTTTTATCAATAAATTCTTTTCTATAGTTTGAAGGATTGTCGTCAACCATGGAGGAAAAGACCTTGTTAAAGGTTCTCAGGCTTTCAAATCCGACTTCAAAGGCAATATCAATAATTTTCTGTTCTGAGCCTTATTTCAAGTATTGCTATATCTTGTTTCCTTGTTGAAAAATATCCCAGAACAATCGTTTTTGTGATGTTTGCCATGTTTTTAATATTGTGTTTAATAGTTTAAAATGAATCATTCAGTTTTGTTACCCAATGGGTGAGCAATTTTGGAAAGCTGGTTATTCAGAATCTATTTTCATCTTTTTGATAAAATTTTTATGCAATGTTAGGGTTTATTCTTCCGGATGATGGGAAGCGGAAAACTTCAGCCAGTGAAGAAACAACACCACACCCCAGCACAGTGCCGGCCAGTGAAACCAGATTGCACCTGAGTATGACAGGATATTGATGATTAAAAGGAATCCGATTATTCCAAGATAAGTCTTTAAATGATAATTAAATCGTCTTCTGGATCTAATTTGTTTTTTCGCTTTAGCTGCTTTTATCTGCTGATCGGTTTTTTTATGTTTTTTCATAAAACTGAAATATTTTGGATGCCGGTCCTTTTTTGGGGCAGGCATCGGGTCATCTATTTTTTTCTCTCCCGGCCAGATGTTTACTTTGTATGCCCGTAAGGGTTTTTGCATGTTTTTGGCAGCTTGCTCTCCCATATACTCATATCCCAGTGGCAGCTTATCTTCTATCTGATCAAAGGCGGTCCGGGAAATGCAGATACCGCCGGCATCCGACAACGCTTCCAGGCGCGCAGCAATATTGACACCGTCTCCATAAATTCGGTTCCCTTCGATAATGACATCACCCAGATTGATACCGATCCTGAATTCCATTTTCCGGTGGTCCGACAATTGTGCATTCCTGGCCTTTAGCTCTCTTTGGATTGCCACAGCACCCTGTACGGCATCAACTACACTTGAAAATTCAGCCAGGATATTATCCCCCGTCGAATCCACAACACGGCCGTGGTGTTGAAGGATCAGGGTGGACATCAGATCACGATAATTTGTGATGGTGGCGACAGTGCCGGCTTCATCATCCTGCATCAGACGGGTGTAATCTTTCACGTCTGCGCTGAAAATCGCTGCCAGTTTCCGTTTTGTTTTTTTGTCTTCCATAAGCTTACCTCAATAATAAATCAATTTATGTTATATGATTTTTATCCGCTCACAGTTTTAATGAAGTATGAATTGATTAATTTGTAACAGGATATGTCATGACTGTAAAGGTTTAATAGCAGGCCTATTTGGCCTTTGATGCAACGCAGTAGATGGGCCAAAAGACAAGCAATTTCGTTTGCTTTATAAAATTTGCGGTCCTTAGCCCCCGGTCATGGGGGGAAACAGGATAACAAAGTCATCGGGAGACAATTTCTTATCTGATTCGCTGTATCGGCCGTTGACCAGGATGACCCGTTCGACTGTGTCCGGAATTTTCAAAATGTTTAGAACCTCTTGAACCTTCATATTGGAGTGCCAAAGAAGAGAAACTTCTTTTCCACCCCGAGCGTACTGCCGAAGGGTGGAAAACAGTTTTATGGTAACATGGTCAGGCAATGCCCAGCTCCGATAGTTTTTCAGGCGTCGGTATGCCGTCGTTGGACCAGCCTCTGAGAGCATAATAGTCATCCAG
>Ga0233437_1007718_pt1 | contig 10279 bp, 6 predicted proteins | sample SI_122_August201_FD_182714 | JGI IMG/M metagenome (GOLD analysis project Ga0233437, IMG submission 182714) | Seawater microbial communities from Saanich Inlet, British Columbia, Canada - SI_122_August2016_200_MG | ecosystem: Environmental > Aquatic > Marine > Inlet | place: Canada: British... | reverse complement strand
TTCATCTAACCATTGCGGAACCTGAACGAAAAAGGCGACCTTTGTGGAAAAAGTTTAATCGCAAAGATTACTTTACAGATGAACACATTGCCAATCTTATACATAAAGCTACAAAGAACATAAAAAAGGATATTGAACTCATCCTAGCTGGTGATATTTTTGATTTTGACAGCGTCATGGCCTTTCCCGATAAGCCCAGTTTTAAAATCAGCTGGTTAGAAAAAAAACGTGGGCTTAACTCAGAAGAAGAAAAATCGCTTTTTAAAATTGAACAAATTATTGCGCATCACCCCATTTTTTTTCAGGCTTTATATCAATTCATTCAAAAGGGACATAATCTCATTTTCATTATCGGCAACCATGATCTAGAGCTCCATTGGAAAACAGTACAAGAACGCCTTCTGGAGGCCATTGGCATTACAAATCAATACAAAAAACAAGTACGGTTCTGCCATTGGTTTTACATTAGCAATAATGACACCCTTGTGGAACATGGTAATCAATATGACCCTTATTGCAGCATTTTAAACCCTGTTACGCCTTTTTTTAAACGCCCCGGCAAAGCTTTTATTAGACTTCCTTTTGGAAACCTAACACATCGTTATATGATTAATGGCATGGGAGTTTTTAACCCACATGTTGATAAAACCTTTTTATTATCTTTTTTTGGCTATTTTAAATTTTATCTTAATACCATTAGAACCCAGCCATTCCTTATTGTTGACTGGTTGTTTGGGGCAATGGCCACATGCTTGATTTCTGTACGCGATAATCTCATGCCACGCATAAAGAACCCACTTACCATAGAAGATGAATACAAAGATATTGCCAAAAATGCGAACGCAGAGCCCAGCATGGTACGCTCCTTACGTGAACTCCATGCCCACCCTGTTGCGTGGAATGTTTTCAAAATCATGCGCGTTCTTTGGTTAGACAGAGCCCTTCTCTTTCTCATTTTAATTTACCTCTTATTTCAAACGGTCACCTTGTTACACATTGTCTGGAATGTTTCTTTTTCATGGGTGTACATTGCCTTACCTCTCCTCATTCCTCTTTTCTTATTATATGTACATAAATTTGAACCCATTCAACCCGTTACAAAAATATCTATTTCAAACGAAATTATTACCTTAGCCACCAAAATTACCAAAGTGAACCGTCTCATCTGTGGTCACACCCATGCACCAAAGCATAAAAAAATAGATGGCATTGAATATGTAAACTCTGGTTACTGGTCTCCATCATTTAAAGATCCAGATTGCAGTATTTTTGAAAGAAATAAAAGTTTCGTATGGCTAAAACCAGATGTCAAAAAAAGAACAGCTCACTTACTTTATTGGGAGGACATTGCTGATATCGACAATCCCTTTGCCTAAATAGCATGTATCATTGACATTTATGCTGGGATTTCTTAACAAAAATTTTTTATGACCTTCATCATTCTAAACGTCATCCTCTTTGCGGTTGCTATCTATCTTTTTACTAAAAAAGACCTCCTATCCTATTATAAATCAGGAATGCTGTGGTTGTCTTGGCTAGCCATTGGTGTCATCACCTTAATGGATGAGTTAACAAGTATTTACTATGCGCCCAGCGAAGCTTACCGTTACATTGGTGTGACGGCCATTATCTTCCTCCCCTTAACATCTCTTTTTATTCGCTACCTCTCGACACGCATGATCAAAATTGCTGAAATTTTGGAGCGACATAAAATGAAGGGGGGTGGGGTTTATAATTTTTCCTATCTCGTTTTAGGCCCCTTCATCTCTTTTGTTGCTGTGGCTTCTATTTTAATCACTTATGTCCTCACGGCGGCCATCTCTGCTGTAAGCGCTGTTGAAAACGTCGCCTCCATTGCTTTTGAAATGCACTGGTCTATTAAGCTGTTAGCTGAACTTATCATTGTATGGCTTGTTGCGGGCCTTAACATCCTTGGTATTCGTGAAAATGCACGTGTGGTGTTTATTATCTTTCTCATGACAGCCATTGTTCTCTTAAACTTATTAACAGCTGGTATCATTGATTTTGATGTGGGCAACTTAGAGAGAATAAAAGAAGGTTTTAAGCAAACAACTGAAGGCTTCACTGGTGGCGGTTTTGTGGGTGGTTACTCTTTTATGGTGGCCTCTGTTTCAAACTGTATTTTGGCTTATGCTGGGGTCGAATCAGTTTTACAGGTCGCCCGTATTTCTGAATCATGGCATAACATTAAAAAAGCTTATATTTTTCTGGCTCTTACAGTGGGGATTTTCACACCCTGTATTTCTGTTCTTGTTTTATCAAATCCTAGAATCGACTTTGCTGCCCACGAAACAGATCTCATCACACACTTTGGTATCATGATGGGAGGCGAGTGGTTTGGTATTCTTGTGGCCATCGTTGCCAGCCTCTGCCTCATTATGGCCATCAACACATCCTGTGTTGCCGGTAGTGAATTAGTGGAACGGGTTGCCAACCGCTATGGATTTCATTGGCTAAATCAAACAAATAAAAGAGCATCTCTCTACCGTATCCATATTGGTATTGCTGTTTTCTTTTCTTTAATTATCATTGCCACACAAGGGCAACAAATGGCCTTGGCTGCTATGTATGCTGTTGGGCTTGTTGCCACATTTGTTATTAATCTTGGCGCTCTTCTTATTTATAACTATCAAAGAGGAACCGAACAAAAACACGAATTCCATATCAAGATTTTTGGCACGGTCTTTCTGTTCATCATTGTCTTTAGTTGTTTTATCTACCTCATCATGCACAAACCATTGGGATTTGCTCTTTGGGGTGGTGCTACGGCACTCTGTCTACTCCTAGGCTTCCTAGGCACACGCAAACGTGCGCCAGAAACAAAACAAATTGCTAAGGGTGAAACACCTTTTGAAATGATCCTTTATATTGCGGAACAAGAAGGAGACAATGTTCATGTTTATTTTAGAAGATTCCAAGAAACGCGTTTAGCCAAAGGATATGATGTAACCACAAAAGTTACCTTGTTCTCACCAAGACAAAAAATTCCACCTAAATTGGGTGATAACCATTTTAGAATTCCGTTTAATCGTGGCAATATTTTTTACAAAATTGAAGCTATTCTGCAACTCATGGTCTATGAATTACCACATAAAAACATCACCGTTCACTTTGGCTGGCCCATGTCTTCTTGGGTAGACCGTTTTTCAACTGGTGTGATGGTAATGAAAATTACAAAACTCCCACTTCGCTTCCCTAATATTAATTTTAAAATTGAAAAGTTTAAAGAAGAAGCAAAACAAATCAAAAAGTAAATGTGCAATATTTGAAACAACTCTGTTTAGTTCACTTAACAGTACACATTGTCTCCTCTCAAACAATACGCCTAAACCTATGAATTTACACATTATATAATACCGTCCGCTTTGGTATAAAGATTGCATTAACAGTAGTCTAAAAGGATGTTTTTATGAAATTATCATCTATCCCTTTAGCGCTCCTTCTTCTCATTACCCCCTTCATGACTCACCCCAGCTACGCACTGACAAAGAAAAGCATGGCTGTCATCGAAGTTTATGATCAAACACCGTCACGTGATTTAAGAAATATCCGTCAACAGCTTGAAAAAAACATTCAAAAATCCTCTCGTTGGCAACTTGCCTCAAATAATCACATTGCTTCTTATTTCAATCAAACAACACCTAACAAAAAAGAACAAACACAAGGTGACCTTCTCTACCAAGAAGCAGAGGACTTATTTCTCTCTTTTAAATTAAAACAAGCACTAGAAATTGTAGCAATGAGTCTTGTGAAACTAAAGAAAAAACCAGGGTGGCAGGAATCCCTCATCAAAGCCACTTTACTTAAAACACAAATTGAATGGGAGTTAGGAAAAAACAAAGACGCTTGGAATAGTATTCTTGCATCCGTTTCTTATGACCTTAGCCGAAAACAGTTAGATAGTTATCAATATTCTCCAAAATTACGTCGCTATTATGCCAAAGCTAGGGCCGCGTATTTTGCTAAAAACAAAACCGCTTCTCTAACTATTACTGTAAATCAAAGTTTAAAAACACCTATCTATGTTAATGGTGTCTATCGTGGCATGGGACCTAAAAAAGATATTCTCGTTCCCTTAAATATTACCCAACTCGTTTCTGCTGGTTCAGGACTTAAAAAAGTTGTCACTAAAAACAAGAACACAACAGCGATCATCAAAGGACAAAGTGAGAATATATTTAGCACGCCAAAAAAAAACATTGGTTTCAAAAATCGTGATTTCCTCTCATTGGCAAAAAAAGCCCAACAACTGGGACTCGCCATTAATGCCTCACGCGTTGTTCTTATAAAGCTCAATGATTTAGGCAGTATGAGCCAACTTCTTGTCACAACAGTTAATGTTAAAAGGGGAACCGTCAGCAAAACGCTCACATATGATGTTGTTGACCCCTATGAAGACGCCAACACGCTATCAAATATTGTATCCAGAAAAATTACAGCACTTTCTACAGCCTCATTTAAAAAACCACATCAAAGCAAAATCAGTGATCCCCCAAAAATTAAACCAAAAAAGAAACTAAAACCACATTACCTCATTGCTGGTCTTGGCATAGCCCTTGGTACAGGCCTGATCACAGCACTTGCTTTCAGCAGCTCTGGAAAGAACTCCCCTAACTCAGAAATCAGCATCAGCGGGCCTTTACCTACAGCTCCTTAGTTATTGTTTCTCCGGCTTGGCCATATTATTCCTAAGTTTCTGTTTTTATGTTGGATTATCTCTTAAAAATCAGGTACAATTTTCTTAGTGGATACCCAATATCAACTATATGACCTTCTAAATAAGTTATCTCTATTAGTCGTCAATAAAGATGAGCTGGGAAACATTGTTGGTTGCGCTGTTATTGCGAGTCTCATTGACTTTTCTACGCAATCAGGAGCCCTTCAAGATATCCATTTTGAACAAATCAATGCGGTTTACCAAAAACTTGAAGAAGCTCTCAACCAATGTAAAGACACAGATAGTTTTCAGGCTTTTTGTGAACTTAACGTTAAAGTGCATGATTTTTTAAAAGACTTCAATCCCGACCAAGAATTTGGAAGCCCCTTACTCAAAAAAATAGTGTTTATACTCGATAAAAGACATGGCGTTCATGAAGATATTTTGCGACGCAATGGTCTTGCTTTATATAATGCTGTAATCGAAAGGGGCCCCTTACAACGCAAAGTTGATTTTCTTAAACAAGATTATCGCTTGCTCGAAGGAATTTTTGGCACATAAAGGAGATGATATTAACTATGACATATCATTCCATATTTTTACCTTTTGTTGACATCTATGACTTAGGCGGGCCTGATGTTTTTAAATGTCTGGACTGCAAAAAAGAGGATAAGAAAAACCTCGTTGTCATTCCCACGCCCTTTATTCGAGGACTCGATGACCTCAAAGAAGCGCACCATGGTGGCGGCACAGTTGATGTCCTTCAATACCTTAAGCAATTCAAAGATTACAATATTGATCGCAATATGGGTTTTTCTATGTTTGAAGCCTCACAAGGCTTAGACATTGCTCTTTTAGAAGTTGATAAAAAAGCCCATAATAAATTTTCTGTTGTTGATTGTATTAAGAAAATCTTAAGCATTTGGAATTCAGAAGAACCACAAGCTCCCATTATTCTCACAAACAAAGAAAAATATCATATCAAATTTACAAGCCGTGGCATTACAGTTGAAGACCCTCAGTTTTTACAAGTCAGCGCCGATATCGTGCACGAAGGTGTTATTACCGGAAACCCATCATTACAAGAAAAGCTTCATGCCAGTAATGGCGTCATTGACATGGAAACAGCATCAAAGCTCTTAAATCGCGACCTCTACATCAATCAATTCATTAAGTTTGTAGGACATGGGAAATATGAATATGCCCGCGTCCTAGCAGACTATAGTTATAACGCGACAAAAAGCCGCATTGTTGATTTTCATAATCCACGCGTTGAGTTTCTTAAACGCAATGAATACAGCAAACAAGTTCGCGTGGGCTCACAAACCATGGACAACATACTTGGTATCAGCCCGCTTGATATGGAACAATATTTAGCGCTACAATATGGCATCTATCCAAAAGACATTTCTCTGTTTTTCCTTTGTGGCACACAAGGTTCAGGAAAAACCCTTTTAAGCTATGTTGCCACCATCGACATGATTCTTTGGCATGACAAGGAAGAAGCACAAAAACGAGGCGTTCTTAAACGCGAAGGCTTTTACAAAAAAGTTGTTTTGCTTAAGCCAACAGAAATCATTGGTGGTCGCCGTCGTGATGTTGGCGCCTTACCAGGCTCTTTGTACGACAAAATAAAACCACACCTAGGTCCTTACATCGATGCCCATAGAGAATCTACGTTAAATGATCTTTTTGCTTTTGATGATATGCTCAAACACCCTAAGTTTGCTAATGATTTTGGTGACAGACGACCTGAAGAAACAAACAAAAAGAAAATAAATGGCTGCTCCTACCTACCGCCTAATTCTGAAGTCATTGAGCTTACCTATTCGGGATTTATGCGCGGTCGCTCTTTTAGAGACACCATTCTTATTATTGATGAAGCACAAAACTTTACACCTTATGAAATCAAGACCATCATTGCCCGATTGGGTGAAGGGTGTAAGGTCATTATCATGGGCGACCCCTTACAAGTGGACAACCCACTTTGTTCACGCTCCATCAATGGTCTCACGCATACAATTAAACACTATCTGGACAAACCATACTCTGCTCTTGTTACGCTAACACATAATTACCGTAGCCAAATGTCTCAAGATACTGATGATTGGAAAGTCTATTCTTCGTAATCTGGTCGCTAGTCTCTGGTCGCTGGTCGCTTGTATAACGATAATACAGGGAAAGAGGCGTGTTTTTCTAAAATGATAGGAATTTTGCGCAAATGATCCATGGTTGATTGAGCCACGCGCTTGCCATAGCGTTTTTCTACAATAGCTGTATTGTCTTCATAGACAGCCAGAGAGTGTTTCCAGGTCTTCATCGTTTCTTTGATGATATCTTTTTGGTTTTTAATGACAAAACCCTGTTTCAAGAAATAAGCAGACCAATCAGTAATAAGCTCTTTGCCCTCATGATAAAGAATTGTACGCATCGCTTGTTCATCCTCTTTTGATGGTAAGCTTGTAAAAACTAAATCAGAAAAACCAATATGCCCTCCGGGCTTTAAAACACGATACAATTCTTTAACCAAAATTTCTTTTTGTTCTTGAGACACACAAATATCACCAGCAACTTCCAAGCAAAGAATGGAATCAAAAGAACCCGATTTAAAATCTAATGATAACGCATTGCCTTCTTGAACATCAATGTAGTTGGTCAAACCTTCTTTAGCTATGAGAGCTCGTCCTTGTTCGACTTGTTCAGAACTAATGTTAACACCAGTAATATGACATTTATATTTTTTCACGATGAGCTTAGCCGGATCACAAATGCCACAACCAATATCCAAAACCTGCTTGCCTTCTTGGACACAAGCCATGTTCGCCACAAGATTTGTATGAGCATCAAGCCCCTGGGCAAGTGTTTCTTCTTCTCCTGGGAAATAACCAAAATGAAAACTATCACCATAGAAAAGACGCCCATCATCAGTAATGAGATCAAAATAAGCACCAACACTTTTATTTGTACGACGACCAAAAAGAAATAAGGGCACGCTCATTTTAATAGCCGCCCAGATCTTAGCAACACACTTTTTAAAGCCTTTCTCACGAAAAGTTGAGGCAAGAAAGCCTCCTTTAGCGACTAATATTTTATTACTTTTTTTCATATGCGTTTACATTTTTCTTAATTGTAATCCTGCTTCTTCTATAAGACGCAATGCCACATCGCCTAGCGGATAATTGGCATTGTAAACAACTTCGTTAATTCCTGAATTTAGAATCATTTTTGTACAGGTGAGACAAGGAGAAAAAGTACAATAAAGAGTCGAATCCTTTATGGAAACACCATGGTAAGCTGCTTGCACAATCGCATTTTCTTCAGCGTGTGAACACAAACAGTCATGAAGACCTGTGCCACTAGGAGCAAATGAGGCACATCGTGGACAACCGCCATCAGAACAATTCTTCACTCCTCTTGGCGTGCCATTATACCCTGTAGAAATTATACGTTTATCTTTTACAATGATGGCCGCAACTTTTCGTTTAAGACAATTACTTCGCAAACTCACATTCTGAGCGATGTTCATGAAATAAGTGTCCCAGTCTGGTCTAGTGTTTTTTTTTACCAGTTCTAACAAAAGATCTTTTGTCTTTTGATGAACATCTTCGACTGTCGTACTATTGTCTATAACATAATCTGCCAAAGCTGCTGTAGCCACAAGCTGTTGCGCCGCAGGGTCAGTACTATTAAGCTCTTTTTCTTCTAAGGTGACAAACACATCAAAATCAACAGGGTCATTTTCACGCGCACGTTCTTTGGTTCGCTCAAAACGAACTTTTTGATCCGCCTCAACACAAAAAAGATAAAAATCTTTTCTCCGCTTTAACGCTCTTACCTCAAAAGGATTGCGAACAGAATCAACAATATAATTCTTATCAATATCCAGAAGATCAAAAACCTTGTCCGCTAATACAGAAGGACCTCCTTCTTCTCTGAGCTTTCGCCCCATAGCAATCAAGTTTTGGCGATTCACCTCTTGATCCGTCTTCTTAATTTCTTCACGAATCATATCAGAAAGAGAATAATAGATGTAACCAGCTTTTTGTAAATACTCTGCCACAACACCTTTGCCTGAACCATTTTTGCCTGTTAAACCTATAATCATAAGTCGCTAGTCTCTCGTCGCTAGTCGCTAGTCTTAACTCTCTCATTAAAACAAAAGCTATAAAGATGAGAAACTCATGATGCTCTGCGTCTAAAAACTGTCTGAATATTAGACACTCATACAGATAGTGTGATGTGGGTTTTCTGACAACAATAAAAAACAAAGCCTTTTTTATCTTAGATATCAATTTCTTGTTGGGCACAAAAAAGAAGACCTAACAACAGACAAATAAGTGTTAACTTAACCTTACACATGCCTTAATTCTAAAACACTTACCTCGCCTAACAGAGAAGGTGTCAACAATGGCAAACTGGCTTTTACCTTGGCTTTAAGCGTTTTTAAGGCTAAATCATCATCCATGGCTAGAGCCTTTCAAAAACTTGGTCGTTACCTCATTATGCGTGAAATTGCTAAAGGTGGCATGGCGACGGTTTACCATGCCAAGCTTGTTGGCATTGAAGGTTTTGAAAAAAATGTCGCCATCAAGAAAATCCTGCCCTTTTGGTCTCACCAGCAAGAGTTCATTGATATGCTCATTGATGAGGCTAAAATACTTGTCCACTTACAGCATAATAACATTGTTCAAATTTTTGAATTAGCAAAAGAAAATGAAACATACTTCATTGTCATGGAGTATGTTAATGGTTTTGATCTCAGATCTTTGACGAACAAACTTATAAAAAACGATATACAAATCCCACTTAACCTCGTTTGTTTCATCATCAAAGAAATTTGCAAAGGTCTTGATTTTGCACACACACGCCAAACAGCTAACAACAAAAACCTTCAGATTGTTCATCGTGATATCTCTCCACAAAACATCCTGATCAGCCGAGATGGTTGCGTTAAAATAACAGACTTTGGCATCGCCAAAATCATGGGCAAAACAGCTGAAACAGCAGCAGGAGCTTTAAAAGGAAAATTCAGTTACATGTCGCCAGAACAAGCCCTGGGAAATGAGGTCAATCACCTAACAGATATTTTTGCCTTAGGCGCCCTTTTTTATGAATTACTTTTTCTCAAAAAGTGTTTTGATGGCAGAAATGATCTTTCAATCATTGAAAAAGTTAAAAGCTCCCAAGTAATTTTTCCACACAACCTTGATGACACCATAAAAAACATCTTAATCAAAGCCTTATCCAAAGAATCCTCTCAACGGTTTCAAAGTGCTCGAGACATGTTACACGCCATTAAAGCAGCAGAAAAAAAGCTCCTTCTCCAAGCAGAACACGAAGATTTGCGTGAATTTGTGAAAAACAATTTTTCTCATGAAATACATACTAATGAACTTCGTGAAAGTTCTTTTAATGAAAAAACATTCCTGTATACGCAGTCAAAGATTTTAAAAGAAATGCCCAAAACAAACACGAGAAGCTTAACTATTATTGAGCCCGATACAATCATTGATAACAGCATTATCTCAAACCCCTCCAGCATGACAACAAACAGCCTTGCAACAAACACGAAACAAGAAACAATCCCACAAACACTGAAAC
>Ga0233437_1007713_pt1 | contig 10283 bp, 10 predicted proteins | sample SI_122_August201_FD_182714 | JGI IMG/M metagenome (GOLD analysis project Ga0233437, IMG submission 182714) | Seawater microbial communities from Saanich Inlet, British Columbia, Canada - SI_122_August2016_200_MG | ecosystem: Environmental > Aquatic > Marine > Inlet | place: Canada: British... | reverse complement strand
TGCTGGACGAGGTGGTCTTGGAAGTAAGTTAGTACAACAACATAATATAGCTGCGATTATATACGGCGGTGATTTTGTGGATGCACCTGATGCACCTGTCAAAAATAAAGTTGAAATTGACAAGATGTTTGATGAAAAGTTCCATAAAAAGATGATACAAGAAGACATGGCAGCAACCGTAAAGTATCGCTACGATCCTGCATTTCATTCAGGAGGAACTCTTGGAGTTAATTATACAAAACTTAAAGGATGGATGTTTTCATTCAACTATCAATCTATCTATTATAGTGAAGACGACCGTCTAACTATTCACAAGCAGTTTGTTCTTGAACATTATCTTAAACAGTTCAATGAAGAGACCATAGATAAAAAACAGTTCAAGCATTGTGGGGAACCTTGTGGTGCTCTTTGTAAAAAGATGAATGGCATCTACAAAAAAGATTACGAACCATATCAGACAATGGGTCCTAATTCAGGAATATTTGATCAAAGAGCAGCTGAAAAAATCAATCATTATGCTGACGCCATGGGTTTTGATGCAATTCAAGTAGGAAGCCTTATATCATGGATCATGGAGTGTATTTTAAAGAAGAAATTTCCAAAGGAAGATTTTGATATTGATATGGAACCTAGTTGGGATTGGAAAAATTTCGACATCATAAAAGATTCACACAATAACGCTGACATGGGCTGTCAGATAATTGATAGAATACTTAACAGCGATAAATGTGCAATATTTCGGGAAGGTATAAGAAACGCAGCAAAAACTCTTGATAAGCGCTATGGAACTGACACGATAAATCTTGCAGTGTTCAACTCATTTGCAGAAGAAGGATGTATGGTGCCAAATCAGTATTGGGTTCCAGGTATGTTTTCTCCAATGCCAATAATGGGAAAGTATTTCGAGCATTATGGGGCAGATTATCTTGATCCGTATGAATTAGGAAAAAAGAATGCAGAACGTATGATTAAAGAATTATATTGTGATAACACAGGTATTTGTAGATTCCATCGTGCATGGGTTGAAGCACTTATTGATGATCTTATAGATCATTTGTTCAATGTGAAAGTAGATTATTATGCCCAGCATCGTAAACTTGCACAAGCTATCAACATGGGAAACAAATCAGTTTTCTGGGAAAGTGAACGTGTAATAGATATAATTAAAGGTTATCTTGAAAAAGTTTTAACCGGTGAACCTGAAAACAAGGAATTGAAATCATGGGTTGATAGGTTTAACTCTGATAAATTTGCTACAGCAAAAGACTACTGGCAAAAGATTCTTAATGGCATAAATGATGCATTTTCTGATTGACTATCTGAATAGAAATTTCATGAATTTTGATTTTTTCTTAATTATATTACCAAATATTTTATTTGATAGTTTCATAAGTTCTTTATCTTCAAGCATTTCAAGAAACAATTCATTTCTCGCGTAATGCTTCCACCTTTCGAGCACTTTCATCTGATTGGCTTTTCCATTGAATTTCATTTTATCAAATGAACTACCATTTCCATAAGATGTTATGTTGTTGACGCTATCTACATCGCTCCCCCCAATTGTTTTTGTTAGTTTCCTTCTATATCTTTTATTAGAAAACCATTTGTTGTATGATATTGGAAGTTTGTTTGGAATATAGTTTGTTATTCCAAGAAACTCTCTGGCGTATGTTTTCCATTCTTCACAGAATTTTTTAATGTTTTTAATATGGGCATATGGTCTTACATGACTCATTCTTGATGCGAATAAGTTAAAAGGATCACGAACAATAAAGATATGCAAAATATCATTCATTGGTATGATTTTTTTTGATTCGTTCTTTAATTCCCATTTGAGTTTAAGATATTTTTCTAAAGAATCAAATTCTGAACTTATGACCATAAGATTATAGTCTTGAGTAAGCATTATTTGTTCATCATCATAATTATTTTGGTGAAGCTTAAGAAAGGGACTATTAACATCATTCCTGTTGTTTAAGAAAATAGGGTTATCATGTTTTTGCAAAATCCAATTTATTACTGCATGGTTGCCAGATCTCGCCATGCCAATGAAGTGAATTATTTTGCTTTTTATTATTATGTCTTTAAACATATTGAAAGAATTAGTTATATTTACTTATATAAATTTGTGGTTTATTGGGTATAATTGAGTTAGATTTAAATATTCTTAAAGAATCCCCCAAAAATACATGGTAGAAAAGCTAGTTAAAGATGTTGATCCATCTTTAAAACTCATAAGAGAGTGTGGGTATTCTGATAATATTGTGCTTGAAGTAAAAAGAGGTAAAACACTTTACATATTAAAAATGGCATATGCTGGGTGTCCATGGGGAATTAAACACTTAAGAAATGAGGTAGAAATTTTGGGGTTGGCCCATGATGTTGAAGGAATAACGCATTTAGTTCAACAATACGACGATGTTAGCTGGTGTGCAAGTCCAATGCTTAAGGAATACTATCATGGGGAGGTGGCAAATGCAAAAATCCGAAATCCTAGAGCCCAAAAAAGACTTAGGCGTACTGTTCGTGACTTACATGCTCTAGGTATTGCAAACATTGATGTTGCATGGAAGAATGTAGTAGTAGCTCCGAGCGGAGATGATGCGAAGATAGTTGACCTAGGAATTGGAACCGTATATAATAGAGCATGGGGATATGTACCATATTCTACTTTTCGAAAAATGAAGGCAATTGATCTTCGTAGGCTTTACAGACTGTTTGGATAAACACCCGAAAAGCATTTAAATTCCGTTCGGGCATTTTTCATCTAAAGAGGTGTTTGTAATAGACAAAAAGAAGCTGATTCTAAAGAAAAAAGTTTGGCTAGAATATGATGGTTTGCCATTGCTTGGAAAAGGTAGATATAGTCTTCTAAAATCTATAGAAACAACAAAATCTCTTAAGAAAAGTGCAAAGTCAGTAGGTATATGTGAGCGTACTGCATACAATTATATCAAAAACATTGAAAGAAGAATAAAGGAAAAAATTGTAGAATCACACATTGGCGGTAAAGCCGGCGGTGCATATATAGCTCTAACAAAAACAGGGCAAGATTTAATCAAAGAATTCGAGAGACTAAAATGTTAGTAGATAACATGAGAATAAGCGTGACGCAAGATTGTAATCTTGATTGTCAATACTGTCATAAAGAAGGAGAGTGTAGTCCAGCTAAAGAAGTCTCTTTAGAAAAAATCAGGCAAATAACAGATTCAGCAATCAAGCTTGGCATAAAAAAATTCAAGATTACAGGCGGAGAGCCTCTCTTAAGAAAAGATATAGTAGAAATAATATATACAATAAAACAATTAGGTGCAGAAGATATTTCAATGACGACAAATGGAACTCTTCTAGGTTCTAAAGCCAAAGCTCTAAAGCAAGCAGGGTTAAACAGGGTAAACATAGGGTGTGATTCGTTATCGTCAAGTATTCTAGAAAAAACAAAGGATTCAATTAAAAATGGATTAAATGAAGCAAAACAAGCAGGGCTTAATCCAATAAAACTTAACATGGTTGTATTAAAGGGAATAAATGAAAACGAAATAGAAGACATGATAGAGTTTGCAAGAGAAACTAAAACAATTCTTCAGCTTATAGAATTAATTGATAAAAATAATCAATATTTCAAAAATCATTATTTCCCATTAGATAAAATAGAAGCAGACCTAAAAGAAAAGGCATTAGCAGTTAATAAAAGAAACATGCAAAACAGATTGCAATATGATCTTGGAAATGTTTTAGTAGAAGTCATACGCCCAACGCATAAGAGTTTTTGTGCAGCATGTAATAAAATAAGAATCACAAGTGATGGATTGCTAAAGCCATGCCTCATGCGTGATGATAATCTCATAAATTTTGAAAATTCAGATTCATTAAAGCAAGCAATATCTGCAAAAGGTGCATATTATGATTGATATAACAGACAAAAAGATAGTGAAGCGAACAGCAGTTGTAGAAGGAGTCATTAATCTTAAGGAATCTACAATCCAAAAAATAAAAGAAAAAACCACAAAAAAAGGTGATGTATTAGAAATAGCAAGAGTGGCTGGAATAAATGCAGTCAAGCAAACTCAAAATCTAATTCCAATGTGTCATCAGATACCAATAGAAAAAGTAAATATAACATACACAATAGATTCTAATCTAATAAAAGTAAATTGTGAAGTTAAAACAACAGCTAAAACAGGCGTTGAAATGGAGAGTTTAGTTGGTGCAACAATTACGCTAAATACAATATGGGATATGGTCAAATACCTAGAAAAAGATGAAGAAGGTCAATACAAAAATACGACCATAACAAACATAAGAGTCATTAAAAAAGAAAAGGGAGAATAGAGATGGAAAACCCAACATCAAAACAACACAAAGACAAAGCACCAGTCTCAGTAAACGTTGCAATAATAACTCTATCAGATTCAAGAACGTTAGATACAGATGACAGTGGCAAATTACTAAAGCAATTATTTATTGAAGCAGGTCATAAAGTAATGAACCATGCAGTAATACCAGATAACGTTGAACAATTAACAGAAGCAATAATAAATTCTAAGGATTCAGTAGATATAATAATAACAGATGGCGGAACAGGAATAGCTCCAAAAGACATTACTATTCAAACGGTCAAGCCGTTAATAACAAAAGAGATACCTGCCTTTGCTACACTCTTTACAAAGTTAAGTTATGACGACATAGGAAGCTCAGCGCTTGTATCAAGAGCAATGGCAGGAATAATAGGTGACACTGCAATATTTTGCCTTCCGGGAAGTCCAAAGGCAGTAGAGTTAGCGGCAAATTTTCTAATACTTCCAGAAGTAAAACATATCGTAAAACATATAGGAGAATAAAATGAAACAAGGGTTTGGAAAATTAGCAGGCTTAAAAGAAGCAAGAGAAGTATTAGCAAACCTTGTAAACGAGACCAAAGAAATTTCAATTAAATTAAGAGAAGCATTAGGTTATGTTCTTGCCGAAGATATTATATCAGAAATAGATGTTCCAAATTTTCAAAAAAGTGCAATGGATGGTTATGCAGTACGTGCAGAGGATACATTTGGTGCTACTGAATCTAAGCCAAAGAAGCTAAAAATAATAGATTCAATTACAGCAGGCATAGTAAGCAATAAAGAATTACAAGAAAAACAATGCATAAGAATAACAACAGGTGCGCCTTTGCCAAATGGAGCAGACTCAGTAGTAATGGTTGAATATACACAAGAAGAAAATGACACTGTTCTAATATACAAAGCAATAGCACCAGAAAACAATGTAGTAAAACTTGGAAGCGATGTTTTAGAAAAAGATCTAATCTTAAAAAAAGGAACAAAATTAAATTCAAGATATATTGGCGTTTTGTCAGCGATTGGAAAAATAGAAATAAAAGTAAAAGAAAAACCAACCATAGCATATTTCTCAACCGGAAATGAAGTTGTAATGCCTGGAACAGAATTAAAGCCAGGTAAGATATATGATATTAATTCTGCAACAATATGTTCAGAAATAAAGGAACAGGGATGTAATCTAATAGATTTAGGTTTGGTTGAAGATAACTTAGAAAAAATAAAAGAAACAATAAGGAATGGAATTAAAAACTCAGATTTCTTATTGCTCTCAGGTGGATCGTCATTAGGTGGCGAGGATTATATGGTACAAGCCGTGGCGGAGCTTGGCAAGGTGCATATACATGGGATTGCAGTAAAGCCAGGAAAGCCAGTTTTAGTTGGAGAGGTAGAAGGAAAATTAGTTCTCGGCCTACCAGGATATCCTACATCAGCATTATCAAATTTTTTCATACTTGTTGTTCCAATAATAAGACATATGCAAGGAGAATTAACTAAAAATAAAACAATAAATAGAAAACTATCAAGAAAAATAGTATCAACAATAGGTAGGTATCAATTTTTAGCGGTAAAAATAGATGAAGAATATGCATATCCAATTCTAAAAGGTTCATCTTCGATCACAACGCTCACAGAGTCAGATGGGTTTGTAGGAATAGAAGAAAATACAGAAGTAGTAAACAAGGATGATAAAGTAGAGGTGATGATGTTTTGAAAGTTGTTTCAGTAAACGTGAGCACAAAAAAAGGAACACCAAAAGAGTCAGTAAATGAAATTATTGTAAAACCAGAATATGGAATAGTTGGCGATGCACATGCAGGTCCTGGGATAAGACAGATTTCTCTTCTTGCAAAGGAGAGTCATGATAAATTTCAACCGATGACCGATGTTTGTCTCAAGAATGGTATTTTTGGAGAGAACATAACAACAGAGGGAATGATTTTACCAATTCTCAAATTGGGTACAAGATTCAACATTGGCACAGCAACTCTAGAGGTATCAAAGATAGGGAAAGAATGCCACGCTCCTTGTTCCATTGGTAAAACTGTCGGAAAATGTATAATGCCAAAAGAATGTATATTTGTAATTGTTATAAAAGAAGGCATTATAAAACCCGGAGATAAAATATATGAAGTGGAGGACGACTCATGAAAAAAAAGCCCATGAAAAAAATTCATCATATAATAGCGAGGAGTTCTATAGTTGCTGTAATACTTATAACGATTGCCTGGATAGCAGTAGCCCAAAGTGTAGGTTTAAGCCAGGATTATGACGTCAAAGGTTGTTGGGAAAGTGAAGAGGAAGGTAGGCAATTGGTCATGCATTTTTTTGAAGGTGACAATTTTTCAATGGAAATATTCAAAGGAACAAATGTGGTTTTCTTTGGTGGAAAATATAAAATTGAAAATGGCACACTAAATACTTTGCTAGGAGATTCTTATTGGAGCGAGGTTGAATATGGCTTTAAGAAGGAAGATACGCTAGTGCTTTACGGAAATAAAGTTTTCACAAAATGCACAAGAGAGTCTCTTGAGAAGACGGCTATGTTTGTAAATAGCAGTTAGAAGATTAATAAAAAGATTTAAAAAATACTATCGTCAGTAAATACACATATTCATACTGGAGGAATCAAACATGTTTAATAAAGAACGAGTTTACGATGAAATACTTAAGGCATCTCTTACCATACAAGGTAACGCTGATGCTACAAGAGTAGCAAATACTTGGCCTAAAAAAGCTCTTGCGCTACACCCTCAGGATACCGAACAGCTACTTAAACAGAAAAATGGAAAAATCATGTTTAAATCTGATCATGCAGGTTTTATCATGTGGTGTCAATTTACGTATAGTATGGATCACGTTTCTGGACTCGGTTTTAATATAGATGCTGTTGAATTCCACATACATTCTGGAGGAATATTCAATCCAGGAATCCTTGCTAGTGCGTTTCTTCTTCAAAAAAATGCAATAGGAACCGCTGTTTACAATCCTCTCACATGGGAAATTATTGAAAAAGAACTCGAATATGTTCTTAATGAGAAGTTGAAAAAAATGATTTGCATTGTGGGTGATCCTGAATGGCTTCCAGTACCTGGAACTAACAATATAACAGATCCAACATACAGTGCACTGGTAAATAAAGCAAAACCATTAGCAAATGATGCTTCTTTTATAGGTAGCATCTTTGAATTGGAACATCAGCTAAAGTAGTTGATGTAGTTTAGTGGTTGGAGAATTATTTTGACAGAATACTGTTATATATTTCATCCTGTATTCACCATGTTTGCAACCGTCATGCGACGTGGATATTTATAAATATTCTCTACTAAATCACTGTTCAGTACTCACATCAATTTAAATAGCTTAATTGTAGATTTCACTATAGTTGTATCGACGACAGATTAGGGTAGCAAAAAAAGAGGAATTAAAATGGGCAAGAAAATTACATGTGATGGTAACACTGCAGCTTCGAACATAGCGTACGCTTTCAGTGAAGTAGCAGCAATATATCCAATTACACCTTCATCTCCAATGGGAGAGATGGCAGATGCGTGGTCAGCAAAAGGAAAGAAGAATGTCTTTGGCGAAGAAGTCAGAGTCATAGAAATGCAGTCCGAAGGAGGTGCGTCTGGCGCAGTTCACGGTGCACTATCAGCAGGAGCCATGACAACCACGTTTACCGCTTCACAAGGTCTTATGCTAATGTTGCCCAACATGCACAAGATTGCAGGAGAAATGCTACCAACAGTATTCCACGTCTCAGCAAGGTCTCTAGCTTGTCAGTCGTTATCTATTTTCGCAGATCATTCTGATGTTATGTCTACCAGAAACACAGGATTTGCAATAGTAGCAGCAGCAAATATTCAAGAAACACAAGATTTAGCGGTTGTATCACATCTTTCTACGCTTGAAACAAAAGTACCATTCCTTAGTTTCTTTGACGGATTCAGAACGTCTCACGCTATAGAAAAAATTGAAGAGATAACGTATGATGAAATAAAAGAAATGCTTGACATGAAGTGGGTCGAAGAATTCAGAAAGGGTGCATTAAACCCTGAAAACCCAGTGGTAAAAGTCGGTGCAGAGAATCCAGATGTTTATTTTCAAGGAAGAGAGACAGTAAACAAATATTATGATGTATGTCCTGCTATCGTTGAAAAGTATATGAACATACTTGCAGAAAAAACAGGCAGAAAATATAAGTTATTCGACTACGTTGGTGCACCTGATGCAGAGAAGATAATAATATCGATGACATCTTCGGTTGATACCATAGAAGAAACCGTTAATTATCTTAATGCAAATGGAGAAAAAGTTGGACTTATCAAAGTTAGACTCTATAGGCCATTTTCGATAGAACACCTAATAAGAGCACTTCCAGAATCAGTTAAGAAGATAGCAGTATTAGATAGAACAAAAGAACCAGGGTCAATTGGTGAGCCACTATATCTTGATATTGTAGCTGCACTAAAGGACAAGGATATTACAATAATTGGAGGACGATATGGTCTTTCGTCAAAAGAATTTACTCCAACACAAGTAAAAGCTGTGTTTGATCATCTAGATGGCGAATGCAGACACAATTTTACGGTTGGAATTACAGATGATGTAACACATCTATCGCTTAAATTAGGTAAAGAAATCAACATAGAGCCAGAGGGTGTTATTCGATGTAAATTCTGGGCTTATGGTTCAGATGGAACCGTCAGTGCTAACAAAAATTCCATTAAGATAATTGGTGGAAATACAGACAAATACGTACAAGGTTATTTTTCATATGACTCAAAAAAATGTGGCGGAGTAACTGTTTCACATCTTAGGTTTGGGGATCAAAAGATCCAATCACAATACCTATTGACGGTAAGCGATTTTATTGCACTGCATAAACCATCTTACATAGGAAGATATGATATACTTGAGGGAATTCGTGATGAAGGAACTTTCCTTATGAACTCTCCTCTTCCAAAAGAGAAGGTGTTTGCTAGTTTCACAAAAGACATGCAGCAAACAATAATCGACAAGAAATTAAAAGTATATACAATCGATGCTTCAAAACTTGCACGAAAAGTTGGTCTTGGGAATAGAATAAATACTGTTATGCAAGTTGCTTTCTTTAAGCTTGCTAATGTAATTCCAGAAGAAGAAGCAATTAGCTTAATCAAAAAAGCAATTGAAAAACAATTCTCTAAGAAAGGAAAGGAAATAGTAGAAATGAACTGGAAAGCAGTTGATGCAGCGAGTGCGGCTTTAGCTGAGGTAAAAATTCCTAGTAACGTTGGAGAGTGTGCTCCTGAGGTACAACTTATTCCTGACAATGCAACCGATTGGGCAAAAGATGTAATCGAGCCTATAATGAGACACAAGGGAGATAGTATTCCTGTTTCAAAGATGCCTCTAAATGGTGCGGTACCATTGGATACTATGAAGCTTGAGAAACGTGGTGTTGCATTAAAGGTTCCAAAATGGGTTTCTGAAAAGTGCATCCAATGTGGTCAATGTGCATTTGTCTGTCCGCATGCTGCAATAAGAGTAAAGCAGATTACTCCAAAAGCAATAGAAGGAGCTCCAAAGTCATTCAAATCAATTAAATCAAACACAAAGAACGAAAAAGATCTTCAATATACAGTCCAGGTCTATCCTGAAGATTGTGTAGGATGTAATGTATGTGCTGAAGTATGTCCAGCAAGAGATAAAGCACTTGAAATGATTCCTATTGAAGACTCACGGGCTGCAGGAGAAAATGCAAATGAAAAGTTCTTTAACGTACAGCCAGATATCTTGGATGGTGCGAATGAATCTTCTATTAAAGGTACTCAGCTAAAAACACCAATGTTTGAGTTTAGCGGTGCATGTGCGGGGTGTGGTGAAACACCATACTATAAACTTGTTACACAGTTGTTTGGTGACCGTATGGTTATAGCAAATGCAACTGGATGTACATCTATTTAT
>Ga0233437_1007711_pt1 | contig 10284 bp, 15 predicted proteins | sample SI_122_August201_FD_182714 | JGI IMG/M metagenome (GOLD analysis project Ga0233437, IMG submission 182714) | Seawater microbial communities from Saanich Inlet, British Columbia, Canada - SI_122_August2016_200_MG | ecosystem: Environmental > Aquatic > Marine > Inlet | place: Canada: British... | reverse complement strand
TAAGTACACGAGCGATAATGTTAACCCTTACATTCAACTTTCGACTAATCCTGGGGCAGGTTCTAAAGAGGCGACATTTGATTATATGATATTGTATGCCGATTCCTTAATATTTCGAATAAACGACAAGGAAGGGTTTAATGATAATCTTTTATTCCCTGTGGATAATTCTATCAAAGAATACCTGAAACATGACATCCTAAGACAATGGTTTCAAATCTATAACTTGACAGAATTAGTCAAAGCTGAAATGATCTACATTAGAAATCTCGAATTAAGCCTGTTTAAAAACTTCATCGAATTACGTAAACCTCTAATAACCTAAAGTCATGTCATACGAAATAAACGAAACATCAAACGAGGTTACATTCACTTATATTTACGCAGACTTGGAATCTATAATCAAAAGATTGATTCTAATGAGATCGACAACCATCATAAATAAAGATGGTGTACCGCAGATTGATATATATTCGATGAATGATAGCGACAGCGACTTTTATGATACGATGATAATTAATGCCGCTAACAACTTGTTTAATCAGCTTATTAAGTTGACATACGGAGTAACCAATGTTATTTTTAATGAGGATTCTCCGGCACAAGATGTAATGATGGATGGGGTTGGGGATTTATACGAAGGGGATGAAAGTGGTTCCGGTAGCGATAGTGTTATTGTACCGGATACAACACCCACACCGGAGATAGGAACAATAACCTTCATAATAAAATACAAAACCGGTTACAATACTAATTATCTGATTCCGATAGACAATTTTATTGAAAGATATTTGAAGCATTCTGTTCAGAAGCAATGGTGGGAATCTTGCAATTTGAATGAGTTTGCGGAAGCTGAGCAGGTTGAATTGAATGTGATTGTAAGAAAATTACTTGATGGTTTCGTGGAACTCAGGAAGGCAAGTTTAAGTTAGGTTTATTTGGGTGGTTTCAGTGTGCGTTTGGCCACTATCCTGAAATGGGTAGTGGTTTTTTTATACCTAACAGTTTGCTTGCTATTTCTTTTGCTTCATTATCGGACAAAACGCTTCCATATTTATTAATATACTCTTTTTCTGTCAAGCATTTTCCTGTTTTACGGTCGATGACTAAATCAGACCAGTGTCCATTCTTTTTCTTGTCTTTTTGTATTTTGCGTTTTGAAAAGTATGTTCTGATTCTAATAATAACGCCACATGACTTTGAAGTTTTCTGCTTCATAATATCTATTGTTATCTATAATCATTTTATGTAGTATTAATCCAATTTTTCAATTCATCAACAACCTTTATTGCTTCTTCTTTACTGAAAGTTTCAGAAAAGTAACTATCGCATTCTTCGGTAAATTGTATTCCTTCTTCTGTCTTAGTCGCAGATATTATTCTATCATCTCCACCATCCAGAACAATAAATTCAGCACTACCTTTCCATTTTGTTAAGTTCATTTTTTTTCAATTTTACTATCCGAAACACCTTTAATGGTTATTAAATCGTGTTCTTGCAATCCCCAATTAATATTACTCAAAAGCCAATGTATATCACCAAATTGTCCATAATCAACTATATATCTTAACGCACCATCTTTACCTTTTATAACTTCGTATTCGCTAACACAATGCCAACACTCTTTTTGTTCTTTGTAGATTGTTTTTGGCTTAAAGAAACCTTTGCCATTTTTCTTTGGTTTTAATAGTTGTAAATCTCCAAAAATAGGTTTAGTTCGTATTACTTTAACCGTCATTCCTTCTTTGATCTCATTACCTAAATAATCATAAATAATATGTTCTTTTTCCATTTGTAAAACCTTATTTCATATCTCCATACACCAATTTTCCAACCTAAAGGGGTAACTCCCTTCATCTTTTGGAAGCGAAACTACTTTCCTACTGTGCGTTTTCTGTCAACTATTATTACTTTCATTTTCTAAAATTCCAAGGTTTTGTCGGATCGTTATTATGTTTATAAATTTTCTCATATTCTTCGAAATAAAACACAACTTCTATTTTAGTTTCTATAATCAAACCATACCTTTTTGCTATTTTGTATTGTGTTGAGTTTTTATTAAGAGAAACAATAAAGTTCTCAATTAGTTTTCTGAAATTTTCTAAGGACAAAGAATGCTTATTGATGTTACAACTCGGACAGGATGGCATTAAATTACTTTTGGTATCATTTTCCGGTTTATACATCGGGCTTCCTTTTTTCCACCATTCTCTTAAAACCGGTTCAAGGTGATCTATATGATAACCTTTTTGTAGCTCACACCCGCAATAAGCACAATGGCCTTCATACTTCTTAAAAATCAGTTCCCTTTCTTTCTTTGTTGGTCTCATTTCTTAAAAATAAAGTTGTTTTTGTACTCATTTTCTTTGATTTCTTTGATTTTACCACAATTAAAACATTTTGCAAATCCGTATCCGTAATTATCGGATTCTGAATTACATTTACAAACAGAATTTATTAACAACACTTCCTTTATGGCTTTCTCAAAATCATCATACCCAACAGTAGGGCCATCCAAATCCCACCTGTTAGCGTATTTATCAAACAAGTCGTATATTTCTTCTTCTGTCATTAAGCCTGCCATATCCATTCTTTATTTTCAATCCACCAGAATATTTGTAATACGATTAACCAAATTACCCAAGCTATTGCACCTATAATCATCCCCAATCCTTCTGAAACATCATATATAACAATACTTCCGATCCAGAATGGAAAATAAATAATATAACCTATTTTTGCCCAAATATCAATTAATAATTCCATAATATTATTTTTTTAAAAAAGTCTTATTTTAATTTCTGCTAATATTCCCTTTGAGTTGAAAAAGTACTTAGCCCCAAATCCTAAGCGTTTTTTCCCGAAGTAGTCCAATCCGGCAACCCAACTATTAAAGTTTAAGTCTGAATAGTAGCCGCCTGACAAATACAAATGCCTTTTTGGTGTATAAACTTCTTTTATCTTAATGACCTCAAAAGGCATTTCCACGATTGTCTTCTCAATTTCTTTCTTTATGAAGATATTTTTAAACTCTAGGGATGTCATCCACCCCTTAGTAACAACTCTATAATCAAAACTATAATTGCTACCTTTATTATTGCCTCGATAAGTGTTAACAGGTGCTTTTTCATATATCAGTTTTTCAATAGTGTCTCTAAAAATAATACTTTCGGTAATATAGGTAGTGTCCGTTTCTTTTATAAAAACGGTATCGGTTTTTGACTTGGTTTTATACACTTGTAATAAGTCCTTCCTTAGATCAGAAATTACAGTTTCTTGCAGCCTGATAGCTTTTTTATAATTACTGCGGATTTTTAGGTATGTACCAGTTAAAATTGCAAAAATTACTCCTATTAAAATTAGTTTTGTTTTCATGGTTTCTTTAACTTTACGATTTCCTTAATTAATACATCTTCGACCCATCTCATTCCTTCAACTAAATCATTATCTGATATTTCATTAAAATCGTCTCTATCAATTATAATATCACTCCCTAAATTCGTTGCTTCACGAACAAATGGATGTATAAGTTCTATTGCTCGTAATCTTGCTTTCTTGTTTATTTTGCTCATTTCTTCACCCCCTCAAAATATTTCTTCAACAACCTGTTAAGCATGCCGGAGAAAGTACGATCATTTTTCCTTGCCATTTCTTCAATCTTGAAATAGTTTTCATTCTCAAATGAGATACTTCTGTTAATCCTGCCTTTGATTTTTGTTTTACTCATGCTTGTTTGTTTAAAGAAGTGGGCTGCCTTGCCATGGAGTAATTTATTAGTTTTATGTCTAAGAAAAACGGCATTTTGGTAACCTATTTGTCCGTTTTAATGTTGCATATTGCATTAGGTTTCTATTCCTTACTAATCCACCAAACTATCACTTGACTTGTGATTTAATAAGTTTCACTAACCGATTTATCATCTCCGGTCACCGAATATTACTCCGGTATTACAGCTACCCCAACATAACGTGAACTAATCGTGTCAGATTGACGGGTCATTATTTGTTCAGCTTCCTCAGCCCACTCCAAGATTTCAAATAACTTTCGACAAAAGTAAACTAATATTCCCTAATGTCAAGTACTATTTTCAAATAGTTTTTAACAGTTTAGAATGAATCTAAATAAGAAAAGGAAAGGGCTTGGTAATGATAGTATTAACTTATATATTCAAATTATGAAAAAATTAAAAGAACGTTCTGTGCCTTTCCTTTTCGTGAGTTTAATCAATTACTTCCCATTCGTTGGAAAATAATTCAATCATTGTTTCTTTCCACGGTACTTTACCAAACCGGCTTTCCACGTATAGGTATGGTGCGGTCATATTGTTTATTGTTTTTAACACTTCAATTGCGGTAACCCTATCATATTCTTTAACATTATCTGCTAATTTATCATAAGGAATCATATCTGGATGATTAGAAACCCCTTGCTTCTTCTTTTCTTCCCACCAAGCGTTATGCACTGCTTCCGCAATAGTTTCAATACCTATTGGATATTGTGCCTTGATTTTAACATCCTCTTTCCATGCAGGTAAACGCATTGCCTTACCTGTCTTTACTTGTTCAAAAGCGTCTCCGAAATTCATGTTTAATGTTTTAAATTCATATTTCACCTGTTTTTAGAACAGATATTATTTTCTTGATTATCCTGAATAACCACCACTCTTTTTTCTTATGGTTTAAATGGCAGTTTTTGTATTTCTTTCCTGATTTACAGGGACAGAGTTCGTTTCTGCCGACCTTTCGGAATCTCCTGAAAAGAGGCAGGGTTATGAATGTAAAACGCCCATAGCCTAAGCTGTATTGATTGTAAAATAATTCCATTCTATTTTCTCCAAAGTTGAAGTGATTTTAATTCATAGGCAACAATCCCTCTAACTATCTCATCAAAAGTTTTCTTTGAATAATTCCCATCAGGTAAATCGTTACCACGATACCAGTCTTCTCCAGGTCTTGACTTTCTCATTGTTGCAATACATCCTAAATGACCATCATTTTTATCATCAGTTGGCTTATATCCGTAAATTGAATAACAATGGTCATTAGTATAAAACTTACACTTAAATTCAATTCCGCCTTTATTATTGGGGCTATAAAAAATTAATACTTGCGAATCTACATTACCATAACGCACTATTTTTTTCAACCAAAAAGCATATTCCGGTGCTATGTTAATTAATCCCTCATATTTAATCAATTTTGTTCCAGTTTCTCCTTCAAGTCGTTCTTTAAGATCATTGTTATAATCTTCTGGAGTTTGAATACAATCGTTTTCGATAGGTTTGCTTGTTTTTTCAGGAGCATTTTTGCCTGACTTTACATTTTTTTTCATGTTTCTAAATTTATAATTATTAAATATTCTAACAGGAGTTCCGTGAAAAACTTTATCCCCAAAATTAAATTCTGTTTCAAATGTGTATTTCATTATTCAGATATTATTTCCCAATCATTCATAAATGTATCGCTTAAAGAAGGTGTATATTCACCTATTATTCTATTATCAGTTATTAATTGCATAAAAAACTTATCTGCATTTTCAAGAGTTCTTTCAGTAGGTTTCTCCGGTTCGCCATATTTGTTAGCATAGCCTATTTCATAGACTTTGATTATTTTATTTTTCCATTTTCTTCTTTTCGCTACTATGTTTTTGTTTTCTAATAGCGTTCTAAATACTTTGTTTATTTCCATTATTTCCTCAATTTTTTATCAAATGTCTGTGCATAATCTATATTGATAGCTTCGATTTCAGAGGTTGGTAACAAATTTCCTGCGATTACAATGATGTATCTTTTACAGGAGAATCTATTTATCCTGACCATTACATCCTCGATTGTGGTTATGGATTCTGATGGAGTTGATTCTTCTAATATTCCATTAAGCATTACCCAATTACTTTTACCTTCTCCGAAAAGCACCACAGCAAAATCTAATTCACCTGAGATTAATTTTGCATTAAATAATAATCTCATTACCTTAGTGTAGCTATGTTCAAGTTTGAATGGTTTTGTTTCGATGTAGGTTTCGGGATACGCCGTGCCTTCATCCGTCAGGTCATGTATCTTAGTCTTAGCCTTGTTTATTCCCAAATAACCCGGATACAAACTGATAAAGCTGTCAAAGGATTCGGATATTTTATGGAACATTTTACTCTCAACACTGTAAACCCATGAATAGTCATAGCTGCTATTCGAAATGATTACCTCTTTGTTTTTGTAGTCATAGGCTAATATGGCTCCACCTAAGTAAGTCAGGAAGTCAGTTGCACAAATATAATCAAGGATGTTCACCGTGCCGTCTCTTATATTGTCGATGTCGTAATTAACGATACTCTCCAGTTTACTTGTTTCATCTCCGTCAACGGTATTCTCATTTAAATTAAATGCTTCCCTTCCTGATAGAAATATCAAACCTTTATCCGAAATGAACATAATCCCGGAATGAACGGCAAGGACAGAAGTAATATCACTGCTTACCATTCTGTTTAATGGGGTTATTCTTTCGTAAAGAATATCACCGGAACCCTGAAACATTGTCCAGATACCTTCGTCCGTAAAGATATACAATGGGAATATTCCAAACTGTCCTTCCGATAATGCCTCGGCTATCGTTCCTAAACCTTGTATAATTACGCTGTCCGGGCCAACCTGATAACTATGTTCAGCTAAATAAACAAAAGGATTGTCTATTTCTGATACCTGGATGCGGTTTGTGTCGGAGAGGTACTTGTTTTCTGTTTGTATGCCTGAATGTGGCCCATAATAAGCAGCATAAAAACCAGGTGTTGGAATATATTTATATGATGGATAAGCATAGCCAACTTCTAAACTATCTCTTAAATTATAATCATGGGCATAATTTAATGTGTCGTGGGTTTTTAAATTAAATCTGTCGATTTCATAATACAACCCATCTGTGTCTTTTGCAACCAATCTCATAAGATAGGCACGAGGATCGGGATAAACAACCAAGGTATTTAATAGCAAAAATCCTGATGTTGATTCAGGAAAAGGGGAATAATCCGGTACAGATGATCCCGAACCTGACCCAGAGCCTGATAAAGACCCAGAACCCGCACCCTCTTCCGCTGTAGTAAATCCGAAAATATAAGGATAAAAACGGGTAACAATAATCCTTCTACCTTCCGTTGTGTTTAGGCTTATTTCCCAATAAAATTCAACTTCATCATTACTCCATTGAAAGGGTGTTGTCCAACTTGATGGTAAATAACTTTCGATATTGGGTGCATTACTATATGTTGATAAACCAAAACCTTTAAAGAATTTGGTATTAATATCAGCAATATGTAAACGTGAATTAAAATTAACATTAACATCGCCTAATAGTTTATGATGTGAATAGTTATCAATAGGTAAGACACTACCTGTGGTAATATTAGCGGTGTTCTTAATATCAAGATTAACATTATCGTCTTCCAAATCTTCAAGTTCTTCTATTGAGTATGAAGCAATTTTATAAAACTGTGAATCATCCCATAGTGTTTCTAAATCTGGATTTTTGTAAGCAAATCTTTTATAAGGATAAGAAACATTAGTGTAATAATCATCTAAATCAGGTTTTGGAATAGGATTGGTTATGAAAATATCAAGTGAAGAAACAACATCGGTATAACTTTCAAGAATATCTAAATCACCGGTGTCAAATAAAAACTTAAAAAATAACTTAGATGTTAAGATATTTTCAAATTTTGCGGTGTCATCGAGTTGTATGTCTATTGTTAGACGGTCATCGCCTGTGCCTTGTAGTGAAAAATCAACATAGAATGGGAAGCTGTGTTTTATGTAACTACCATCGAATAACCTGTATGCAATACGAATTAGGGAAACCCCATAAAAATAACCATCGGCTTTTTTAGTAGCAACAAGTTCATGGTAAGCACCTTCCAGTGCTTCTGTTGGGCCTGAACCAGTCCATCCGTCAGCAAAGTAAGCTGTTTCATCTGGTGGTTGTTGGTCTCTAACATCAAAGATAAAGTGAGGTAAAATTAAATCTTCCAATAAGGTGTAAGTTTTATAACTCGGGTCGGAATTATAAAGGAAAAAATATTTATTCAAGTTTGTTGTGATTACCAATACATTACCAATATGGGTGATACTAACATGGGTTTCTGTGGTTTCCAAGGTGATTAAACTTTGTTGTATAGCATCGCCGCTTGCATTATATACCAAATAAGTATGATATGCCGGATGCTCATAGTAGGCGATAAAACGACCTGTATCTAATACCGGATGGTAATATTTGTAATCAAAGGGGTATGCTGTGATAGTATATGCTGTCGCCTTCGCCCCAACTGGCCGATAAGCACCGTTTTTAAAGCGTGCATTTATAATTTCTAAGCACTGTCCGGGAACAACCGCACCACGTGAGGCCGCTCTATTTATTCCTTGTATGTTAATTGATTTTATCATAATGAAATTTATTAGTATTGATTTCCTCGTCAGGCTTATTATCCCGAATCTGTACCTGGTTTATGAATTGCATAACAAATTGGTTGGGTGTAGCATCGTTCTCTTTGTGTGTATTATTTAAAGCCTCATGGAGAGCCTTAAAAGCATTTGTGATTTTATTTAAGTCTATTTCTTTTTCAAGGAGTAATTTCATTTTATCAACAGCCAAACTCTGTACATCGAATATCTTCTGTCGCATGGCAAGATCATCACTCAGTAATTCAGCAGCACCCTTTTTCACAAAGCCTACCTGTGCCTTATTTTCCGCATGTTTAAAGCCTGACATCTCCTTCACGGCTTTTTCTTTGTTAGCGATGACCATATTACCGTATTCCTCAAGCACTAAGTTTTTATAATTATTCATCCAAATAGCACAAGTTTTTCTACTTGCACCGGATTTTTTTACTATCTCATCTGATATTACGCAATCGTTCTGGAGAATCCTCGTGATTGTCTCGATTTTTTGTTTTCTTGAATAATGACGTGTTTTTTTCTCCATTTTGCAAGTCTAAATCATATTTTTCATACGAAAGTAACTAAAAAACCCAAAATTACGGTTATTAATCATATATTAATGTAAACGAATCAGTATTTATTTATCGACATTATCGATTTTTGAGCGATATTAATTTAAAACTAAGAAGTTATGCCATTTATACTTCCTGCAATAATGGGTGCAGCATCCTTAGCGGGCAACATTTACGGAATGTCGGAATCAGCCAAACTCCAAAAGGAACGTCAGGCTATGATTGACAAACAGAAAGATACCTTTACCGGTATTTTCAATAAGTCCTATTATCAAGACCCCTTGCAAGAGGATAGCACACAGGCTATGCTCACGATGTTACAGGAGAAAATGCAAGAGAACCTGAAAGGGATAAACACCAACGCAGCCCGATTAGGGTCAACAACGGAAGCCGTTACGGCCCAGAAGGCAGCCGGACAGAAAAGTTACGGTAACGTAATTAAGAACCTGATAGTTAGCAACAATCAACGAAAACAGAATGAGTTGAATAATTATTGGAATCGAATTATGACCCTGAATAATCAATCCGGTAATTTACTATCCGAACAGCAGGGTAGTATCTCAAACGCCACCACTGATGCCCTGAGTATGGCTATGATGATGTCGAGTATGTATGGTGGTGGACAGAACAGAACAGGCACACCTAATTTTTTACCTTCTAAGGGAGCTGGTTTTATTCCAGAAACAACATTACCTGATAAACTTCCATATAGAAACTAAAATCATGGCAAAACAAAACTTTAATTTCAATCCGCTTTCGGAATTTAAAACCCCTGAATCTGTTTACGATAAGGACAGGCTGAAAAAAATAGGCGGGGTAAACGCCCTTGCGACAGTGATAAATTCTCTTGCCAATGTGTATGGAGCAACAAAAGGGGCAAGGATAGCCCCACAGAAAGCAACTAATCCCATGCTTACGAAACTCATGGAGTTATCAGACAGAGAGGACGCTCTAAATTACAGAAAGTCTTTGATGGCCTTGAGTGATTCGATGGCAGAGGCGAGAGGAGAAAGAAGTTTCGAGAGAAGTTCAGCTTTTCAAAAGGAGCAGCAAGCAGAGAGGTTTACACAATCAGACAAACAGCAAGCAAATAGGTTTACTGAAAATCGTTCTTTAATAGATTTAAAGAATAAGTTAACCCAAGAGAATGTCGAAGGACAGCGTACTTATAAAGACGAAGCCAGAAAACAGGAGCAAATCAACGCTTTAGCCCGAATCAAAGCACAAGGAGAATCATACAGAAGTAGAACCGGATACGATGGATACATAAAATTTGGGACAAATGGAGCATTG
>Ga0233437_1007706_pt1 | contig 10291 bp, 8 predicted proteins | sample SI_122_August201_FD_182714 | JGI IMG/M metagenome (GOLD analysis project Ga0233437, IMG submission 182714) | Seawater microbial communities from Saanich Inlet, British Columbia, Canada - SI_122_August2016_200_MG | ecosystem: Environmental > Aquatic > Marine > Inlet | place: Canada: British... | reverse complement strand
TACTGCTGCCGGTGACAATATTCGTATTGGGGCCGTAGAGACAGTAAAAATTTGGAAACCCCGGCACCGTTATACCCAGGTAAGCCTGCGGATTACCTTTCCACGTATCATGCAGTTCCCTGCCATCACGACCAGTCATTTTGATGGGCTGAAGAAAATGGTCGGCCTTAAATCCGGTTGCGTAAATCACTACGTCAAAATTATGGAGCGCGCCGTCTTCGGTTCTTATCCCCTCCGCCTCAATTGCCAGAATCGGCTGGCTTTGCAGTGTCACATGGGGCTTTTTCAGTGTGTCTATCCACTGCCCATCATCCAGCACTGGACGTTTTCCACCGGGAGGATAATCAGGAATCAGTGCCGCCGCGAGAGCCTCGTCACCCCCCGCCTGCTCTCGTATAGATTCAACCAACGCGTCGCGCAGGGCAGCGTTGTCGGCGCTCACTGAATGGGAATGACCGTTCCAATTTTTTTGCGTAAAGAAAAAGGGCAACAAACCATCAACACCGCGAGAACGAAAAAGGTAAAACCGATACCACCGTGCATAGAAGGGAATATTGCGAAAACACCATAATTCCGCCTCTGTCATCGTCAAATGGTATTCCTCCGCAGGCAACAACCACGGAGCACTGCGCTGAAAAACCTCTAGTTTCGCTGTCTTGTCAGCGATTTCCGGGACGAACTGCACGGCACTACACCCCGTGCCTATAACCGCTACCCGTTTTCCACTGAGATCACTACCGTGATTCCAACGCGCAGAATGAAAGGCTATTCCCGCAAAACTATCTCTCCCGGGAATATCTGGAAAAGCCGGTAAATTTAACTGCCCGCAGGCACTGACTATGCTGTCGTATCGGCTTGTAGACTTTTCACCCTCGCTGTTCCGTGAACAGACCTCCCACTCAGCGGTGTTCTCGTGCCACAGTGCCGACAGGACCTCCGTTTCCAATTGAATATCATCGCGCAGGCCAAACTCCTCTACCACGCGCAAAAAGTAATCAAGTAATTCAGGCTGTCCGGAAAAGTGACCCGGCCACTGGCTCTCAGGCGCAAAAATATAGTTATATAAATGATTAGCAGAGTCCACCTGACAGCCCGGATAGGTGTTCAAAAACCAGGTGCCGCCAATCTCCGGGTTCTTATCAACGACATCGAAAGATATGCCGGCTTCCTTTAGCCGCACAGCCGCCAGAATACCCGACATACCTGAACCAATGACAAGGACACGGTACTCTTGCGGCACTGATCCAGCTTCGATATTTAGTCTGCGGCGATCTTCTCCGTAGAGATTGAGCTCCTCCGACATCATTGCCATCTGCTCAGCCGGTATCTTCTCGCCCGTAATAAAGTGCATCGCTTCCTCAACGCTAGCGTCACTGAGCTTTTCTGGATCGGGGCAAGACGCATTCCTATATGCCTGCAACCGATCAAAAGCCAATGCCCGCGCGGTGACACGCTCTTCCTCACTGAGACCATCCTCTTCCTCAGCAAGCTGAACAACACGCGGCGTAATGCCCGCGCGAAACTGTCGACTTGAACCATCGAGGTGTGAAAGCGAGGCGAGCAGCGCCGGCACGTTTGTCTGCGCCAGCGCTATACGCAGTTGCTTGTCAGACACGTCCTTGAGAGAGAGGCTCCAATCCATGCTGGTCATCTGCTGTAAACCTCCGCTAACATTATATTCCACCTATATTAAAGCACTGATCCGGACTACAGGCCCACAGGTCTGGATGACGCCACCGGTAAAGCACGGCCCATAGCATTTTCCACGTCGACCCAGCCCTCCCAGCGCACTGACCCGGACAAACCGCGCATCATGTTAAGCAACGCCTTGCACCGGGCATAACAACGTAAAAATAACTCCACCCGAAGCCTGTCCTCCTGGCTCATCGCATGATCGCTGCAAATCAGCTTGTCCTCATAAATCCCACGCTCAGAAATACCGACAGCCGCACGCACGGGTACATGAACCCTAGCCCCCCGCATAAGCCGAGGCCCCAAAACTAGAGCATCCAGGTAATCGCTATCACCACCGATATAAGCACGCACTGAACCATAGTTATAGAGGCAAGGGAGCGGCGAAAGAAAATCCAACGTTTCGTTACTACCGCGCTTAAGGCAGCTACCCCGCGGAATCTCAATTTCTACCTCTACGACAAGCGGGAATTCTGCTGAGGACATAGGTGAGGTCAAGCTCCGAGCCGTTTTAATGAATAATGAGGCGGCGCCTCACGAGACTATACGATGATATTAGCTGCATACAGCCCCACTTTTTCTTCTATACTGAGATATTAATAGATGAAAAAGAACGCGTCGCGAGTGCTCCTAAGATAACGGAAACTGCCTGTAACATACGATCATGAAATTCAGCCCTGACATTCACAGCTTGTGTTGCCCCAAATGCCGTGACGGTATGGAACCCCTATCCCATGAGGGTGTTACCATAGATCGGTGCACGGGATGCGAGGGCCTGTGGTTTGATGGTAACGAGGCCGACCATCTGAAAAGCCTGCCCGGGTCTGAAGCTTTGGACAGCGGCAGTACGCGCAAGGGCAGACGCTACAATGAGCACGACGCGATCAACTGCCCTCACTGTGCAAGGCAGATGGAGAAAACCGCGGACTGGAAACAAACGCATATCTGGTTCGAAATATGTCGGGAGCACGGCGTTTTCTTGGATGCCGGTGAATTCACCGACCTGAAGCACGAAACCCTATCAGATAAACTGCGCAGTTTTCTCAAGGGTCACCGACCAGCCTGACGACGCATGCGATACAAAACTCTCGACAATCTCCTCATTAGATATCTGCGAGTGCTGACCTGACACTTTCGTCAATATTCGGCAGAACCTCCAGTGACGCCAGGTTTTCCTGGAGTTGAGCTACGCTTGAAGCGCCCAGAATCACTGTCGATACTTTTTCATTGAGTAGGCACCATGCAATGGCTAACCGCGAGGGAGTGGTACCCATTTCTGCAGCGATAGGTAAAAACCTTTTTACTCGCTGCATTCGCTCCTGCCCGCGGTCGGAATCTACCATGTGCTTGCGCAACCACTCATAACCTTTCAGTGAAGCCCGAGACCCTTCTGGGACGCCATCGAGATATTTTCCGGTGAGGGCGCCAGACGCCAGGGGCGACCAGATGGTCGTCCCCATTCCGTACTTTTCAAACACTGGTGCATATTCCTGCTCTAACCGTTCTCGCTCAAGCAAGTTGTACTGTGGCTGCTCCATGGTTGGCGGGGTGAGGTGGTGTTTGTCTGCAAATTCATATGCCTTGATAATATCTTGAGCTGACCACTCCGAAGTACCCCAGTATAAGACCTTGCCCTGTGTGATTAAATTGTGCATCGCCCAGACAGTTTCTCCGATTGGCGTATCCGGATCCGGTCTGTGGCAAAAGTACATATCGAGATAGTCCACCTGCAAACGCTGCAGAGCCTGGTGGCAGGCTTCGGTAACATGCTTTCGACTCAACCCGATCTGTGTTGGCGCCGGGCTCCCTGTCGCGCCAAAAAACACTTTCGACGAAACGCAGTAGCTGTCTCGGGGACGACCCAGCGACTTTAACGCTTTGCCCATCACAACTTCGGATTCACCCGCTTCATACCCCTCTGCGTTATCGAAAAAGTTGATGCCTGCATCCAGGCATATACCAAACATTTTTTCTGCCATTCCGGTATCTAACTGACGATGAAATGTTACCCACGATCCAAATGATAACTCTGAAATTTTGAGCCCTGAATTTCCTAGCTTCCGATATTCCACAGTAATGCCTCTCGCTTTGTTCGACCTCCGAGGGTAATGCTTTTATCGGACGCCCGCCACCCGAGAGATGCTGCGAAAACTTACAAACCTTGATAAGTTCTCTTGTCGTGATACACAGTTCAACACCGCATTCCCGAAAAGATGATTTATCACAGTCAATCCGGGCGACTAACAATGCACTAGCGACACCGTAACCACTGTTCACTACATTGTGGTTCGTCTGGTGTTCAGCGCTTGACCTACACACTATCGCTTGCGACAGTATGTAGCCTGGTATTTTCTCCCTTGGCGAGATGAGTTGCTAAACAATGGAGAACCGTTGATACGCACGTAAGGGCACTTTTCACTCCTTTTTCGTCTATGGGATACAGCAATTTTGAAAAAATTTCTTCTTGTCACATTGCTTCTTTTTTTACTTGGGGTAGCTGTGCTGTGGCAATCGATCGGAAGCGATATTTACGCTCTTTATAAAGGCACCTCCACGACCACAGCCCTTGCTGACTACAAATTGCAGGACGACAGTAAAGTAATGCTGCCGCAACCCTTGCCACTTGTAGAACAGGCCTACAACCCACTAAAAAACGTATACTGGGGCGATCTTCACGTACACACAACAGAGAGCTTCGATGCCGTTTTATTCGGAACGACGCTCGATATAGCAGATGCGTATCGCTTCGCGGCGGGTGAAAGTCTGCAAAGCGCTGGCGGTGAGACAATGCAATTGTCTCGCCCTATGGATTTCGTAGCGATTACTGATCATGCAGAAAGCTTTGGCACTCGTACCCGCTGCACTGAGTCAAACCTTTCCTGGAGAGAGAAATTTCACTGCAGCCTGATGGGCACGCCCAACATCGTGACTTTCCTCGCTGTACAGGCCGTAGCAGGCGAAAATAGCGAAAAAGCTGCCTCCGACGGGGCACCGGGCGTCTACCAGAATCAGGTTCGTCCTCGCCCGTCATTGAGAAGCTGGCCAATTTGCGCAGGGGATGAGGGCGACCCTGATCGTTGCTATCGCGATAGTATCCGCGACTGGACCCGTTACAAGCAACTGGCCGATAAGCACTATCAGCCCGGTATTCTGACCACGTTTTCGGCCTATGAATATTCGCCCCCATTGACAGATGCAGGCAAGCACCACAGGAATGTGATATTCAACGGCACGGACTTGCCCGAGCACGCGGCTTCCTACCTGGATCAGGGCTCGGCTATCGACCTGTGGAGCGCACTTGAAGAGAGCTGCACCGGGCAATGCGACTTCCTGACAATTCCACACAATATGAATAAAAGCTGGGGATTGGTCTACAGTCCTCATACCTGGGATGGAAAGACCTACGATGAACAAGCCTGGCGCCTGCGCAGCCGGCGAGAGCCGTTGGCTGAAATGTATCAAGTGAAAGGTTCTTCTGAGTGCGCACTAGGTGTCGGCGCGGCCGACGAAGAATGTGGATTCGGCCAGGTACTGCCGCCCTGCGAGCAAGGCCAGGTAAGCGGCTGCGCTTTCACGACCAGTTTCGCGCGCCAAGGACTAAAAATTGGCCTGCAGCTGCAACAGGAACTAGGCTTTAACCCTCTGGCATTTGGCATGATCGGGGCCACCGATACGCACAATGCAAGCCCAGGAGATGCAGAAGAGTGGGATTTCGTTGGTAAAGTCGCCGCGGCCTCCTCGCCTGCCGCCAGACGTATGAAGGAATGGCCCGACCGCCGTCCTTTTGAATCCATGCTGCAGTTCCATACTTCAGGTGGGCTTGCAGCAGTATGGGCGGAGGAAAATACCCGCGACTCTATCTTTCAAGCGCTGCAGCGCCGCGAGGTTTATGCTACATCCGGCCCCCGTATCACATTACGCTTTTTCGCGGGTTGGGGCTTTGATAGCGGTATAGCCGCAGAACCCGAGGCCATCGCACTTGCGACCGCCGGAGGCGTTCCTATGGGTGGCGTACTTGAAACAACCGGCGAGCGGGACAGCCCCATCTTCTTTGTGTGGGCAGGCGCCGATCTTATGAGTGCACCGCTGCAGCGCTTACAAATGATTAAGGGCTGGGTAGATAGTGATGGAAAAACCCACGAGGTTGTAACAGATATTGCCTGCGCTGGCGGTCTACCGGTCAATCCGGACACCCACCGGTGCGCAAATAACGATGCAACAGTAAACACTGTCGACTGCTCACTTTTGGGAGAAAGTGGCGCGCCCCAGCTAGCCACGACCTGGAAGGACCCTGACTATCAATCGGCACAAAGCGCTTTCTATTACGTGCGAGCACTACAAAATCCGACCTGCCGCTGGTCAACGTATGACGCATTGAGGCTTGGCATTGAGCCACCGTCGCACGTGCCCGCTACGATCAGGGAGCGCGCCTGGTCGTCTCCAATATGGCTGGTTCCAAAAAATTGATCTCGGCTCGCGACAAGATTTCACACCCCACTCTCGTATCCCACAGAGCCTCAGCTGCCTAGCAACCTGCTTTAGCATGCTGCCGCTTCAGCGTCGCGACGATTTCTTTCTGGCGTGATGAAGTAACAGACTTGCCATCTTCTTCTACGGTATAGTAAAACGTTCTGACGCCACCTACCTGCTTTGTAGTGGTTAATTGGGTAATGCGTTCGTCAAGGTCATTGCACACTGCGTCTTTTCTCGCACGGCGAGCTTCTTTTGCCACGCGGCGCTCTTCTGCATCTTCTTGCCTGAGCATTTCGGTTTTACGCCGCAGCGTGGCTTGTTCAAGATCAAACGCTGCCTGCTCGCTGTCAGTTTGGGTCGCAGGCCGGTAGCTCTCTATCACCTCAACGGGCTCTGCGCTCTCTGCCTTATCGGCCTCCCTGGGTTTGTCACCGAAATGCGTATTGCCCTTATTGTCTACCCACTTATAAACTTGCGCGAGCGTCTGTGGGGAATAAAACACAAGGTTCAGGATAATCACCACCAGTATATTGCCCAATGAATGCCTGATATCGCCCTCCTGTCTAATAATTTTCATGAAAAGAGTAGGCTCCATAATGTGGGCAGACACCTGTCGCCGCAAGCCGCTTTCCACTCGTGGTGCATGCATTGTACACTGCGTCGCAAATGCGAAGAGACTCACAATGAAACAGCCTTACAATATCGCAGCACTTCTGGTTATTTTACTTCTCGCACAACTGGCTCAGGCCGACGACTCCCCCGGATCTGCACTGGATGCCCTCCACCAAGCAGGAGGAGCGAGTGACCATCACGCTTTCCTAGAACTGATGACAGAGGATGGATCAGTCCTCGGCTTGAGTAGCGACAGCCGCTGGAACGCGCCCGCTCTCACAGACAAACTCACGACATACTTCGCCAGGGGCGGCACCTGGCCTCAGCCAGACAGCAGCCGCCAGATCACAATATCCCCTGAGGGAGAGATGGCGTGGTTCAGCGAGTTTCTAAAGGGCACAGGAGGCAATACTGGCGTCGGTTCCGGCGTTCTCGTCAGGACTGCCTCTGGCTGGCTGGTGGCGCAATACCATATCTCCTACTCAGCCGTACCGGAAGTATTGGACTCCACTGCGCCTGCTGCAGTTATGGTCGATAGCTTCGCCCAAGAAACAGGCCCGGTTGTGAACCCGGCGTCAACATCACTAGAGACGGGCACGGCCAACTTGCCTGCCAAAAAGAACTGTCGAAAAATGCGTCACAAGACCAATCGGTCATCCAGCTGCTGATAAAAAAGGTTCTATTGCCGCAGAATGAGTGTGTCGCCACGTTGGGTGAATTCAATATGCTTAAGGAAGGACATCCCGAGCAGTATCTCCTCCGTTAGCAGCCCCGGGGTGATGCCAGCCTGCACATCATACAAGCGAATAGGCCCAACACTGACGCTATCCAGTTTTGCAGCATAACTGGTGCCTATCCCATTAGCGGTCTGGGTTCTAAACGCTCTACCCTTTTCAAGCCCCAGCCGGCCCGCTAACGCCTCAGAGATAGCAACACCCGTCGCTCCGGTATCCAACATAAACGTTACGGCCTTTCCATTGATTTTACCTGTGGTCACGTAGTGCCCAAAGCGATTGCGCTGCAAGACAACTTCCTGGGCTCCGCCCTCTCCCTGTCGCACCTCAATGGACTGATTGGGGTTGTACTGCTCATCCAGCATATTCCCAAAGTAGGCAACACCCAGACCGAGCAAGACAATCCATGCCAGTACCTGCATAGTTGTACCCATGCGTTTCTGTTCTTCAATAGGATTGTCGTTGTCTTTGCGCACTGGCTATTAACCCGCACTTGCTTTTTCGGCATGCTGAATTGGCCGCTGGTGACAGCGGAGACGACGGTAGATCATTTCTTTATCTGGCCTGCGAGCAACTTATCAATCTTTTCAGCGTTATAGGGGGGGTTGGTGCCGGCAAGCTTGGGTAAGTTAACCCACCCCTGCGAGTAAATACTGCGCGCATGACTGAATGTTTTGAAACCCTCTCGGCCCTGATAGTTTCCAATACCACTGTTGCCGACACCGCCAAAGGGAAGATCAATATTAGAAACATGCATCAGCACATCATTAATCGTCACGCCGCCGGAACGCGTGCGCTCTAGTACATACCTTTCCTCATCCGCATCCGTACCAAAGTAGTAGAGGCCGAGCGGGTGGGGGCGGTCTGCAATAAAGTTAATGCAATCGTCGAGCTCGGTATAAGTCTTTACGACCAGGACAGGGCCGAATATCTCATCCTGCATACACTTGAGATCATCATCGGGGTTTACGATAATTTGCAGCGGAATGCGCTGCTCCGATGCATTATAGGCGTCTGGCGCAAGCGGCTCTATTCGAACACCCGCCCCTCTCGCTTCTTCAATGTAGCCAGATAGTCTCTGATAGTGCCGCTCGTTAATGACCGCCACGTAATCCACGTTTCCCTCGACCGTTGGGAACAGCGACAGAAATGTTTTCCTAGCCGAGTCGACAAACAACTCAAGCGCGGCCTCCGGCACAAAAACATAGTCTGGCGACAGGCAAGCCTGGCCTGCATTCATTGTTTTTCCCGAAATGATTGCTTCCGCCGCCTTCGCGACATCGGCACCCTCACTAATGATAGTAGGCGACTTCCCACCAAGCTCGAGTGTCACGGGTGTCAGGTTCTGCGCAGCGGCCTGCATCACGGCTTTCCCGATGCTGGTGGCGCCAGTGAAGATAATATGATCCAAGTCAAGGGCACTAAAGGCAGCGCCGGCTTCGGGCCCGCCATTGACCACCGCAATTTCTTCGTCACTGAAATATCTACTAAACAACTCACCTACCAGAGCAGCCGTTTTCGGATTGTACTCAGAGGGTTTTATCATTGCTCGGTTCCCTGCCGCGAGTGCGTTGGACAAGGGATGAAAAATCATAGCTAGTGGGAAATTCCAGGGCGACATAATGCCGATCACACCGAGCGGGTGGTACTCGATCCGGGCCCGGCCACCAAACAAGCCCATAGGAAACATTGCTCGCCGTTTTTCTGGCTTCATCCATTTCTCAACGTGCTTGATCGCATGCTTGAGGTGATTGATCGGCATAAGTATCTCAGACATCTTACTGAGATAGGGGGAACGACCATTGAAATCCTCGTCCAAAGCACGCGCGAGATCATCCTGATTTTCCACCAGCAGATCGATACACCTCCGCAGCCGCGCAATGCGCGTGGCGGCATCGGCAATTCCCTCTGATCGCTCAGCATCTCGCAATCGCTTGAGCTGTGACTGCATGCTGTCCGGAATGACGACTGAATCCATAGTAAAGCCTCTGGCAGATACGTTGGCGCGTAACACGCCGGTCAGAAAAACCGACGATCAGTGTAGACCCCTGGCAATGGCTTATCCAGCGCACAAACAAAACGTGCCTACCAACGACTATGAGGCCCGGCAGTTCCCGCACTCGAGTGGATAGGCGGAGGTGAGTAGCGGAAGAAGTCACTCAAAAGGTGACAAAAGACATGCTGGCTATACGCGCAGCACAGGTGGCATTTATCCTCCTACGCCCGTTTTCGGCGCGGGCGCATAGGGCTGCTTGTTAATGAGGCCAGACGGACAATAGTCTATAATCCTCTGCTGACTACTTTATATCTCAGGTTGTTTACGATGGGCATAGATACGGTGGCACGCCTCTGATGAAGCGACAGGCGCTCACATCAGCTGCACCGATGGCATTTTTTCTAGAGAATTATGCCGCAGCCAATGGGCGCTCTAGTCAATGGGCCAGCCCGATAGTGCATGTCATTGCGATGCCTGCTTACCTACTCCGCGCACTGTTCTGCGGCCTTGCCATCATGCTCGCCCTCGGCTGTCCCACCGTCGCAGCAGAGGATGCTTCTGCAAAGGAGATCTACGAGGCTACCCAAAACCTTGTATTTCAGATCAGGGTCATAGACGTGGCCTCCGGCGACAAATACAGCATTGGCTCTGGATTTCTGGTTAGCGCCGACGGTTACCTCGCTACCAATTTCCACGTAGTCGCATCTTTTGTCTATGAACCCCACAAATACCGCTTGGAGTACGAGCTACAGGACGGTAGTACGGGTGCTCTCAGCTTGCTCGC
>Ga0233437_1007704_pt1 | contig 10295 bp, 5 predicted proteins | sample SI_122_August201_FD_182714 | JGI IMG/M metagenome (GOLD analysis project Ga0233437, IMG submission 182714) | Seawater microbial communities from Saanich Inlet, British Columbia, Canada - SI_122_August2016_200_MG | ecosystem: Environmental > Aquatic > Marine > Inlet | place: Canada: British... | reverse complement strand
TGATCGATCCAGCAACCGTAAAAGGCGTTATTCGCCGAAATCGCGGCTGCACCGGCTCTTTCAACGGCCATGGCTACGCCAGCCATATTGACGCACTGGGGGGTCATTTTGAATATGATGGGAATATTTACCGCCTCAACACAGGCTCTGGTCACCTTGTAAGCGGTATCGGGATCCATAGCCAACGGTGCCCCAACGTCCTTCTGCGCATCCACTGCACCAAATGTTGCGTGGGGCCCGCCAGTATCGAGTTCCACCATTTTCACACCTGCCGCTTCCATCTCTCTCAAGAAAGGTATCCAGGTTTCGGTATCGGCGCCAATTCCAGAACATGAGCCGATAAATAACATATCATGTTCTTCACAGGCCTTTAAGCATTTTGGAAGTTCTTCGTCACGCCATTTCTCATAAGGTTTATTGTGGAACATCTGGCTGCAAATCCAGGTATCGGCCAGGTCATTACCAAAGCGTTTCAAAGAATAAAAATAGGGTCGAGGCCAGCGGTGTGGACCATCAATCCTGTGAACTGTTTTGCCAACGATCCAACCAATACCCTGTTCAGCGCATCTTCTTAAAAGTCTCTCATTTCCCCCAAAATCGCATGAAGTAACACCGACGGGGTTCTTTACTTCTATGCCGCAAAAATCAGTTGCCAAATTGGCCATATCTTATCGTCCTTTATATCAGATTTTCCTGAACAGCAGTGACTTGAAATACAAGTGAATACCTTAATGAGGTTTTAGAAGTTCACAAGTAACTCAACATCTGATTCCTTTGCCCATTCTTCCATCAACGTTCGTTGTTTCTGCCAATACTCGTGGTTTAAATTGAAGACAGCAGCTTTGAAGTTTTTGGCGAGATCGGGATACTTCTCGTTGACAACCCCCCAAATATTCTGCCAGTTCCTCCCGGTCTCCTGCTGAATGGATATGGGATAAAACCACACACTGTCGACATAACCATGAAGAGACTTAAGCAACATTGGGATGTCTGTTAAAAACGGTAGAATTGGACATATAAGCGCGTATGTGTCGATGCCGGCTTCCTTGAGGGTCTGCAGAGCCGTTATTCGACTATGGTTATGGGGTGTTCCCAGTTCAAGCAGATATCTGAGGCAATCGTCCGAGAATCCGAGAGAAATGCCGACAGATACCTCCGGCATTCGTAAAAGTAAATCAATATCACGGACTACAAGATCTGACTTGGTCAAGATACATGCCGAAAAACCTGAATCTAATAGAACCTGAAGCGATTCTCGAGTTTGGCATCGTTCTGCTTCAATGGGTTGATAGGGGTCAGAATACCACCCCATATAGATCGGTTGCGGGTCCAATTGTGACACCTGGTTAGCAAGACGTTCTGAGAGGTTTTTGTATGATCGAACTTCATTCATCCAACCCCCATTTTGACTGCATAGAGCGTAGCAATAGAGACACTGATGTCCGCATCCCATATAGGGGTCGAGCTGGTATTCGTATCCCGGTAGCGAACACGGTAGCAGAACAGGCTGAACCTTGCTGCCGAGATCATAATCTAATCTCGGATCACCAAGCCATGAATCACTATCAGAGTTTTCGCCCATAAAATATCCTCCAAGATAATATCCAAACCATGAAGAGACTTACGAGGCATTCAATCTTTCAGAAAATTTGAACCTATATAATGCCTCCTGCCCTCTACTTGAGGAGCCAGCAGGATCACTGGAATATGTTGAGAATTGTTTCGTTCTGAGAAAATACGTTACAATAACAATAATATAGGAAATGTGCAATCGATCTGAGGGTCAAGAACCTGCCTATTTTTTCAATTCTTCCTTAACTGCAACCCCTATCTTTTCAAGGGTATAGGGTTTCATGATGTACTTTCCAGCCCCAAGTTCCTGGGCAATGTCAACCTCTTTTGACTTGGCATATCCGCTGGCGATGATGGCCTTTTGACCGGGACGGATCTTTATGATCTGCTGGTAAGTCTCACGTCCGTTGATCCCTTTGGGCATGACCATGTCAAGGACAATAAGGTCTACGGCGTTTCCCTTTATATATTCAATGGCCTCTTCACCACTTTCGACTGCTTCAGGGACATACCCGAGCTTCGTGAGCAACACGCCTGCAATCTCTCTTTGCTTTTCTTCATCGTCAACCACGAGGATTTTCTCTCCATGCCCGAGGTAATTGTCCAGAGGAAGCGCTTCTTTACCGTCAGCTACTTTTTCCCCAGTTACTGGGAAGTAAAGTTCGAATACCGTGCCATTGTCGCTGCTCTTCAGGCTGATATACCCATTATGGTCTTGAACCGTGTTCCAAACAACCGCAAGCCCCAAACCAGTGCCACTCCTGCCCATTATTTTCTTGGTATAGAAAGGTTCAAAGATTCTCTCAAGATCTTCCGGAGTTATACCCCTTCCTTCGTCTGAAACGCTCAGCACAACATATTCTCCCTGATGTACATCTTCATACCCTTTCAGCGGTTCATCAAGATATCGATTCACAGTGGATATGGTAACTGTACCGCTGCCCTCAATGGCTTCAGATGCGTTAATAACCAGATTCATCAAGGTTTTTTTAAGGTGGGTGGGGGAGCAGCTCATGCTCAAAAGTTCGGAGTTTAGTTCGGTTTTGAAATCTACAAATGAGTGGGTCTTCTCCAATTCCTCGTGTTCAGGAGATCCCAAATATTCAGTGACAATGGTGTTAAGATTCAGAACTTCTTTTCCCGTTGCTACCCCTCTGGCTATAGTCAGCAGGTCTGCCACCACATCGGCGGCCCGCATTCCTGATTCCTGTATAGTCTTTATGGGTTTCCTGAGCGGGCTCTCTTCAGGTAAATCCATCAGAAGTAGCTCCGGATAAGTTACGATGCCTGACAAAATGTTGTTCAGATCATGGGCAATGCCTCCTGCCATTAGACCTAAAGATTCCATCTTCCTTGATCTGGCAAGACTCTTTTCGCTTGCCCTCAGTGCCTCTTCAGCATTGACCCTTTTAGTAATGTCATGAGCAATTTCGAGTACTCCCATTAATTTTCCGTTATCGTCAAAAACAGGTTCTCCCTTTTCATCCCAGACTCTTCCATCGGGAGTTCGTATTATGGTCTGCTCGCTCTTTTGTGTTTTAAACGCCTTTGCGGTAGGACAATTCACACAAGGGGTTTCCGGATCCGCCCAGAGTTCGTAACATTTGCGCCCAATCACCTCATCCGTAGTGCAATTGATTGAATCAGCGGCTACTTTGTTTGCCCATAATACTTCCAGGTTCTCGTTAACAAAAGCAAGATTGGTTGTGATACCATCAAGTATGGCTCCTTTTTGAGTCTCACTCTCCCTCAGCGCCTCCTCCGCCCGCTTGCGGTCTGTGATGTCAGCGCAAACTCCGATCCACTTGTATGGACGTCCTTGCTTGTCAAGCATGGGAAATCCGTGGTCCTGGAAGTACCTGTAGGTGCCGTCCCTGTGTTTTATCCGGTAATCGTAACGGATAGGCTCCGTTGCTGTCCGGTGCAGTTCAACCGCGTCTTCGAGCGGGCCTCTGTCTTCAGGGTGAATCAGTTCAAGCCAGGCATCAATGTTCCTGGAAATCGCCCCCGGTTCATAACCCAGCAGACCATCGATGTCACCAAACCACTCAAGGGCATCATTGGCCACGTCCCATTCATAGATCAAATCATAGCTGGCCTTTCCGGCCATCCTGAGGCGCTCCTCGCTCTCCCTGAGTGCCTCCTCCGCTCGTTTGCGCTTGGTAATATCTCTTGATTGGGCCAAGAGACACGCCTCTCCTGCATATGATAACGGCTTCGCTGAAAACTCAGAATAGTAGATTTCACCGCTCTTCCGACGGAAAGAGACCTCAAAATCCTCTGCCTTACCGTACTTTTTTAGGATTCCAATGAATTTCTCCCTTTCGTCAGGATTTGCGTATAGCCTGATATCAGCCGGAGTTCTTCCGAGAACTTCTTCCCGGGAATAACCTGTCTGATGGCAAAATCCGTCATTGACATAAAGATACACCCCATCCTCTATCCGAGTGATCGTGATAGAGTCTGTTATACTTTCAAATGATTTGCGGTATTTTTCCTCGCTGTCTTTTAGTGAAATTTCTGTCCTTTTTAGCGCTTCTTGAGCATTTTCTAGTACTGCTACATCCTCTTTCAAAGCCTGAAATTGTTTTTCCAATTCCTCATAGGTCGGTTTCGTAATCATGAGAAAATCCTCAGATACCTTTTAACTGAAAAAGCCCACACCCCGTTGCATCTTAGGCACTGTGTATTCGTTTTTTCAATCATTTCCAGTCCTCCCAACCCCTGGTTGGATAATATTTTGGAGAAAAATTTTCTTTCATGGCCGCAAAATTTTACTCTAAATCACCGTGGTTTTTATTAATGATTTAAACCGATTTCCAGCCACTTGTAAACCACAAATTTGATATATCCCAACGCCAGAACAGATAGCCCGCCTTGAACGAATAACCTCTTTGCTAATTATCCAGAATCGCACCAGTAAATCAAAATGGTTTTCAACAAAAAGAAAATCGGAAGGCAGCACACCGGCACAAGATGGAGGGGGGGGGAGGAAAAGGGAATTTTTGGCTCAGCCAAACTGGGACTATCTTGACAAAGGTCCAGTATATTGGCAGGTCAAAAAACGTGTAATATATTCAAGTCTGAGAAATTGCAGGATTGAGTTATCTTATTGATTTTGCATTAATCAGATTTGTTCATAGACCCCCTCATATGTCATAAGCAAATATCAGTGACTTAAGGCCGGATTATTTATAGGCGCTAAAATCAACCCCGCGCTCAAGTGCGCGCTCCTCATACCAGGCCATTTCGTCCATTGGGGGAGGCGCTAACTCTTCCGACTCTTTTCGGATCAGTTTGATGGCCTCAGAAGGGCAAGTGGTCACACAAAGACCACAACCGATGCATCTCTCCTTGACAGGAATCTCCGTACAAAACATGATTCTGGACTTGAGAAATGAAAAATATAGTCAGGCTTTCTTTTGCGCTCGCTTTAACCGTAAACAAAACATTTTGTGGTTTGTTTTCTCTTGACCCACTAGCGGATTCTCTCTATGCTCGTTGCTGAAAAAACAATGTCTTATCACCTTACCTTGAAATCTAATCTTCAGCCTGGAAATAGGACACGAGCATGAAGACCCTTCAAAACGTTTTTTTTCTCATAGCGGTTTTAACTGGCCTCATATCGGCTGCCCATGCTACGCCTGAGAATAAGGAAATCGTTGTCGGTTTCAATAGCGTTGCCTGGCCACCGTACCTCATTGAGGAAACCGATGGCAAAATCCACGGCATTCTGATTGATGTTATGGAAGCGATCGCATCCAAACATGGGTTTTCCGTCAAGATTACGCCGCTTCCGGAGAAAAGGGCAATCAGAGGCATGGCTCGCGGTGATATCGATGCTTATTCCAAAGCAAAGGAATGGGTCAAGAACCCGAAAGCGTATCTCTGGACCGACCCGGTGGTAGATTCAACGGATGTGCTGATTTTCCCAAAGAACCGTCCCATCAATTTTGAGACGCCGGACGATCTCAAAGGCAAACAAATCGGAGCAATTCTGGGGTACAGGTACCCGCTTCTGGAACCTTATTTTGCAGACGGCCGCATAAAACGCGACGATGTGAAAAAGGATTCGCTAATGCTTAGAAAGCTCCTCAGAGGGCGGGATGATGCGGCCATTATCAATAAGCTTGTGGCGTTCTGGGTAATCCAGCAGAATCCGGAATTCAAGGGACAGTTCGGTTTTTCGGACAAACCGGTGGGAAAGGCGGGATGTGGTTTCATGTTCACCGCCAAACGGAACTGGGCTCCGTTTATTGAGATGTTCAACGTGGGCATAGCCAAATTAGCTCTTAACCCAGTCAGCAATCGTGCCAAAACCATCCCAGACCACTTCTCCGGTCTCGGCATGGATACACCTTATGGCATTTGGCTTGCAATGCCCGACGCACCAACCACAGCCATAGCAATACTCGCGGTTAAGCTTAGGAACAGTATCTTTGTTCTTATCGAAATTTAAAGCCCCATAGGGGCAGACCCTTTCACAAACCCCGCATTGATTGCACTTATCCTCATTGAACTCAGGGATGATTGGTGTCAGGTCGGCCATGGGATCTTCCCGATTCAACTCCCGGAGATATTTAAAATCATTGACCACACAACCCTGGAAGTCCTTTATGCTTTGATAACCCTTGCGATCCATGTAATGACCAAGACCATCAATACAGCTCTTTAAGACCTGCACGCCCCTCGAATAGACGGAAGAACAGAGCCCGGTCAGTCCGGAACCCGCCATCAAATAACGAACGCAATCATCATAGGTAAAAGATCCACCGCCACCCAAAACGGGAATGTCGACCGTAGCTGTTATCTCCATCACCTTTGCCAGTGAGAAGAGTTGCCAGGGCCGACCCATAAGACCGCCCATTGAAGAAGGAACACCGAAAAACGTTCCTGTTTCGTGATCGATCCAGCAACCGTAAAAGGCGTTATTCGCCGAAATCGCGGCTGCACCGGCTCTTTCAACGGCCATGGCTACGCCAGCCATATTGACGCACTGGGGGGTCATTTTGAACATGATGGGAATATTTACCGCCTCAACACAGGCTCTGGTCACCTTGTAAGCCGTATGGGGATCCATCGCCAACGGTGCCCCAACGTCCTTCTGCGCATCCACTGCACCAAATGTTGCGTGGGGTCCTCCGGTATCGAGTTCCACCATTTTCACACCTGCCGCTTCCATCTCTCTCAAGAAGGGTATCCAGGTTTCGGTATCGGCGCCAATTCCAGAACATGAGCCGATAAATAACATATCATGTTCTTCGCAGGCTTTTAAACATTTTGGGAGTTCTTCGTCACGCCATTTCGCATAGGGTTTGTTGTGGAACATCTGACTGCAAACCCAGGTATCGGCCAGGTCATTACCAAAGCGTTTCAAAGAATAAAAATAGGGTCGAGGCCAGCGGTGTGGGCCATCAATTCTGTGAACTGTTTTGCCAACGATCCAACCAATACCCTGCTCGGCACATCTTCTTAAAAGTCTCTCATTTCCCCCAAAATCGCATGAAGTGACGCCGATGGGATTCTTTACTTCTATGCCGCAAAAATCAGTTGCCAAATTGGCCATATCTTATGTCCTTTATATCAGCTTTTCCTGAACAGCAGTGACTTGAAATACAAGTGAATGCCTTAATGAGGTTTTAGAAGTTCACAAGTAGCTCAACATCTGATTCCTTTGCCCATTCTTCCATCAACATTCGTTGTTTCTGCCAATATTCGTGGTTTAAATTGAAGACAGCGTTTCTGAAGTTTGTGGCGAGATCGGGATACCTCTCATTGACAACGCCCCAAATATTCTGCCAGTTCCTCCCGGAATCCTGCTGAATGGATATGGGGTAAAGCCACACACTGTCGACGGTGCCATGAAGAGACTTAAGCAACATTGGGATGTCTGTTAAAAACGGCAGGATTGGACATATAAGTGCGTATGTGCTTATGCCGGCTTCCTTGAGGGTCTGTAGAGCCGTTATTCGACTATGGTTAGGGGGTGTTCCCAGTTCAAGAAGACATCTGAGGGAATCGTCCGAGAATCCGAGAGACATGCCGACAGATACATCCGGCATTGGTAAGAGTAAATCAATATCACGGACTACAAGATCTGACTTGGTCAGGATACATGCCGAAAAACCTGCATCCAATAGAACCTGGAGCGATTCTCGAGTTTGGCATCGTTCAGCTTCAATGGGTTGATAGGGGTCAGAATACCACCCCATATAGATCGGTTGCGGGTCCAATTGTGACACCTGGTCAGCAAGACGTTCTGAGAGGTTTTTGTATGATCGAACTTCATTCATCCAACCCCCATTTTGACTGCATAGAGCATAGCAATAGAGGCACTGATGTCCGCACCCAATATAGGGGTCGAGCTGATATTCGTATCCCGGTACCGAACAGGGTAGCAGAACGGGCTGAGCCCTGCTGGTGAGATCAAAATTCAACCTCGGGTCACCAAGCCATGAATCATTATCGGAGGTTACTTTCACAAAAACTCCTCCAAAATAATATCCAAGTCATGAACCAACTTATCAGGCATGCATCTTTCAGAAAATTTCAAGAAGTTTATCAGCAGAAATTGAAAAGTGCTCAATGCAAGAATGGATATGCCAGCCTTGAAGCCTCTGCTTTTATTCCATTGGTCCAGTTTTACGATATCCTAGCAGGAAATGAGAAAGGTCTTCAATAAAAATAACAATTTGGGAAAATCGCGGACGGTCGATTCCACAGAATGTTCTTTCACATATACTAGCAGTTTGAGCAGCTTGCGTCTTGGCATACGCAAGTGCCATCTGTCCATATGGCGTCTGTAGCATCTATATTGATATCTTGAACATCAGCTCCCTTGAAATTAGCGCCTTGAAGTCGATGTAGAGTTGGATAAATCAGCGCTAGCAAAATGCATATTAAACAAACCCATATTGTAAATAGTCGCCTCGTTCAAGTTAGTTTGCTCAAAGGAACCATAGCACCAATTTGCTCCTCCGGGTAGCGCCGCTCCTGTAAGGTCTTCACTTGTGGTAGCGCGAAGCAAGCCAGCAAGTGCAGGGCGTGGTCCGGCACTACTCTTGTCCAAACTGATTCCTGAAATGATCCACCTGCTTTAATATTTCATACCACTGGCCAGGGCTTGAGCCTGTGTAACCGTTACTGAATGCTCTGAATAACCCATGAACCATAAAAGACATACTCTGTGGTGGTCGTGCCTCCGAAGGCTTTGGGAGTGGTGAAAGTCATGGTGACCGTGGCAGTTTTTGGATTGATACTAAAATCAAAATCGTACGTGTAGGAGGTATTGGAGGTGCCACCGGTTACGTTGAAAGAATCAACTGTCCCGTCAGACTCTATATCAGCGGTTCCTGTAAGTTTTTCCGGTGGGTTATCCCATGTATCAAACGCAAGGAGGGTGCCTTTAATATCTAACTGCGTATCTGATGATGCTTCATACTCCAGGAATAATCTGAACGTTTGTTCTCCACCAATATCGTCGGACCACCCCGAAAAAGTTACAAAGATATACTGAGCGCCCCACGCAGGCGCAACGGTTGCCGCCATCGCCAATACCAACACTATCATAAACAAAACTTTTTTCATTATTGTTACTCCTTTCTTTGTTGGGCTTCCAATATTTCCTCTGCCGTCCTATGAAATCCATAAATTCACGGAGAGGGCTTTTGCCAAGTCTGTCCAAATAACGCTTTCGGACCGTCTCTTACAACTCCTTGTGTCCTGGTTCGGCTACCTTTTCACAAATGTCACATGGGTGGCCTTGCCGTCGCTGAAATCAAATTGAAAATTGTATTGACCAATAAAATTGAGGCCAAGAATGTATACGAGCAGCTTGGCCCCATCAGGCACGGGCGGCTTTGTCAGAACCCTTGCCCAGGGATTTTCAGGCTGCCAGACCGAGACATTTCCTGATCTGAGCCTGAACTCGAATCCATACTCATCCTCAAATACCGCCACAATTTCATCATACAAAGGCGCGTCGTCTTCCGGTAAAATCATTGATTCCGGCACCCTATCAGAGAGCAGTGATATGTCGCCGTCAATAATGACAATCGGTAGCGTTGTACCTGTGTCAAAAAAAGATACAAGGTCATCGGCGATTCGTTCGCTTGTCCCTTCGGTCTCAATATAAACACCATCACCTGTGTTGATAATGGCAGCTACCACTTGTTGTTCATCATCATAATACTCAATTCTTGCAGGCTTTGCCGTATAGCCATAATCCAGTGTGTCAGGGCTTACCAGGGGAATCCTCTGTATTCCGGCATCGTCGGCCTCAAGCCTATCAAATTGAAAGAATCCTGGATTCAATAACCCGTCTGGAAAAGAAAAAGACAAATAATCCGGTTGGAGTTGACGGATGACCGGAAGCATATCCTCCTTGTTTTTGCCGATCAGGTTTGCTGACAGGCCGATGATGGCATAAGGAGGGCCGGGCCATTCAATAAAATACGAACGTCCCATTTTGATTTTTTCGGGAAGCAACGTTTCGTACGAGCCCTGTATGTCTTTCACCTCCAGCAACATCTCTTCCGGACAGAAAAAGGCGATGCCCCCTCCATAGGTGTAATGTTCCGGTGAAGGGCATGGGAGGTCCTGGCTGTTGTCTTCACTCCCCAGAAAGTAATATATGCTGCCCGTGTCAATTAGCACGGATCTCTCTTCATTATCTGCAAAGACCTCCATCTGAATATCCATTGTTAATCCTTCGGATATGTTGG
>Ga0233437_1007695_pt1 | contig 10309 bp, 8 predicted proteins | sample SI_122_August201_FD_182714 | JGI IMG/M metagenome (GOLD analysis project Ga0233437, IMG submission 182714) | Seawater microbial communities from Saanich Inlet, British Columbia, Canada - SI_122_August2016_200_MG | ecosystem: Environmental > Aquatic > Marine > Inlet | place: Canada: British... | reverse complement strand
GGTACTGATTGTTGAAAAAGTTTATTTTTGAGATACTCTCTATTGCATACTAGATTATCAAGCTGTGTATTTAGCTCATCACTTAAACCATCTTTTTCAAAATAATTATATTTTTTAACTTTTAAAACTTCACTAGCTTTTTTATAGTATGGTTCTAACTCTTCTAAGCTTACAGCCCAACCACTTTTTGGTATCCAGTCTCTTTGTTCAAAGTCTATCTTATCAAGTGGAGCAAGTACCCCATGCCAAAGGTTGCTAGTACCACCTATTTGCACGGTAGTAGTGCTTCTCACACCAAAATCTAGCCCTATGTTTTCATAGCTTACATTTTGGCTATCTCCACTCCACTCACCAGCTTCTATGATAATAAACTCTTTGTTTTGTTCAGCTAGTTTTTGGGCAAGTGTTCCACCACCTATTCCGCTACCTATGATACATATTTTTGATTTTATATTTTTATTTAGTCCATTTTCTATCATACTATTTTTCCAACTTTTCTATTAAACTTTTTAATTGTCTTAGGTACTCTTTTTTTGAATATTTTGCTTCAAAATTTTCCAATGCTTTTAAAGCATATTTATCTCTTAACTCTTTATCTTTATAAATTTTTAAAATATCGTTTGCAATATTTCCAATATCGCCATACTCGCTAAGTAAACAATCTTCTTTATCTACAAGTAAATCATTTGTACCATCAAGCTTAAAAGAGATTATCATCTTTTTCAAAGCCATAGCTTCTCTAAGTATCCTTGATACTCCCTCTTCTTCAGATACCTGAAGTATTACATCTGCACTATTCATATACTCTAAATAGTTTGATTTAAATCCCTGAAAGATTACTTTCTCTTTTTGTTCTAAATTTTCACTATCTTTTTCTATTTTTAACTTATAATTATTATCTACAATATTTCCTACTATATGAAACTTGATATTATCAACTGATTCACTCAAGATTTTAGATATCTTTGGTAAAAGATGTTGCCCCTTTCTCTCTTGAACTGAACCTACTATAACTATATTAAAATCATTTTTATCTAGTATCGAATCTTTACCTTTTATTTTAGCTATATCATGCATAGAAGCACTTGGTCGCAGAACTATTGTTCTATCTTCCTCCCATTGTGCTAGTTCAAAAAGCTCTTTTGCCTGAGTGGATGACTGAAAAAGAATATTACTATAATGATTTATCATATCTAGATATTCTTCTTGTGCTTTATCTAAATCATCCCTTTTAGCTCCATCCATACCAAAGTACTTCATCACTGCATTTGGAGAGCCTGCATGATTATAAACAACTTTACAACCATCTGATTTCAATTTATCTATAAAATAGTATGGCAATCCAATAGCATCTATCACAATGGCATCTTTTAAATTTGTGCTATTAAATGGTGATAATAGATTAAGAGCATTATTTAGTAATTCTTTTTTATTAGAAGGATTTTTCGATTTATAAATTTTGTTTTTCAAAACTTTAATATTTAGTTTTTTACTCACATCCGTAGGTTTATAAATATACTTATCCATAAATCCAAAAGGCGTGTAAATATTTACTTGATATCCTAATTCTATTATATTGTTAGCTAAATCTACTATCGATGAACTACCACCATTTTTTCTACTTATAGCATTTGTAAATATATTCATTTTTTCTCAACTTTCTTTTCTTATTTTTTACTATCATAAGTATAAAACTTATTAAAATTACCCAGAATGTTATAATTATTAAATCTATTGTAAATGATGCAAAACTTCTTCGTATAAAATATGGACCCTGAATAATAAAATATATCAAATAAGAATTAATTAACATTTGAGATCTTAAAATACACATATTAGACTTAACAACGAAGAACATTAAAAATAAAATTGTTGCACCAATATAAGAAAAGTACATTGCTGAATTTGATCCCAATCTTCCACCTTCAGATATAATGTTCGCAGGTAATCCTTCTATTGCCAATCGTTCTACAATACCTAACTCACCAGATAAAGACTTTCCAAATGGTACAAATTCTACTAATAAACTTGTTGTTGAAAAATCAATAGTATTTGATAGAAATGCAGTATAATAAATAGGAAATACATGTTGCAATAAGTAACTCAATCCTTCCAGCGGATTTGTAAAATTAGAGAAAGGCATTTCTCCATATTTTAAAGGTTGAAGAATATAAACTAAACCAAAAAGACCCACAATTCCTAAAATTATTAGCTTTCCAATAGATATCTTGGAAATATATCTTAGACTCCATGCTAATAATGCAAAGACAAAAAGAACTCGTTCTCCGTGAATAAGTAAATTTAGGAAACCTAGCATTAGTAAAAAAAAGTATGTTAGATTATAAATCCTAGAGTTTGCAAATATTATAAATAACAAGCTTCCTGCAAGCATTGTTACAATTCCATGTGAAAACATAAGTAGTACAAAACAAATTATAGATGCTATATCATTTAAAATATTTTTTCTATATATTTTAATCTCAAAATTTGTAGCTTTAAATAAGTAATAAATCAAGATTCCCAAAAGTAAATGTCCAATTAAAATGGTTAAAACACCATCCAATGTGGCCAAGAAAGTTGAATAAAAGTGTACTTTAAATTCCCCTGTTTCATATACAAAAAAAAGAGGAACCGTGAAAAATATCAATGGAATAACTATATAAAATAAAATTATCAACTTTTGCACATTGTAAATTTTTAATTCCACTTTTCATACCACATTTGAAATAATAGTAAATTCCATAATTGTTTAAAATTGATATTTTTATCCATGAAATAGTTACTTGTGATTTTTTTAATCTCTATAAAATCAAATATTCCTTGTCTGTTTATTCTTGCTTCATTTAAATAGTCTTCAACTAACTTTTTAAAATCATTTTTAAACCAATCTTGAATAGGGACACTAAATCCCATTTTTGGTCTATCCATTATCTCTTTAGGAATATATTGATGAGTTAACTTTTTCAATAAATATTTTCCAGTATCATCTCTTAATTTTAAATTTTGAGGAAGTTGTGTTGCAAATTCTATTAGTCTATAGTCTAGTAAAGGTTCTCTTCCTTCAAGACTATGATGCATTGTCGCCCTATCAACTTTTACAAGCAATTGATCAATATGAGTAGATTGAAAATCTTTTGCCAATAGTGCATCTAAATCATTTTGGGTTAAACTTGGTGTATTATAAATATCTAACTTTTTAAACTCCTTAAAAGGTTTTTTTATAAGTAATTTATCTATATGAACATCTAAAAATGTATTTGAAAAGGAATCATAAAGTTCTACTATACTTTTAGCCATAAGAATTGATGAAACCCTAGATATTTTTCTACTTAACTTGTTTGAACTATTTGTATTTAGACTATTTAATAAACTTCCAAAACTACTTTTAAATGGTACATGTTTCAATTTATTACTTAGTCCAACAACTTTTTTATAAGCATCATAACCTGCAAAAAGTTCATCTCCACCATCTGCACTTAACGATACCGTTACTTTTTCTTTTGTAATCTTACTTACTATAAGTGTAGGAATAATTGAAGTGTCTGCCATAGGCTCATCTAAAATATCTACTAATTGTGGCAAAATTTCTAACGCATCTTTAGATGTACAAGTATATTCTATGTGATCTGTCCCAAGATAATTAGCAACTTCTTTAGCATGATTTGCTTCATTATATTTTGGATTGTCAAATCCTATTGTAAAAGTTTTTACTTTTGTATTACTATTTTTTTGCATTATAGCAGTTACAAGAGAACTATCATATCCACCACTTAAAAAACTTCCTATTGGTACATCCGAAATCATCCTATATTTTACAGATGAATTGATAAGTTCATCAAGCCTTTCCATAGCTTCAGTTTCAGATATATCTAGTTTTTCTTTTTGATAAAAATCATAGATATTCCAATATCTTTGTTGAATTATATTTTTAGTATCTAAATCAAAAGTTAATATATGCCCATTTTCTAACTTTTTTACATATTTAAATATAGTATAAGGTTGAGGAATACTTCCATATTTTAAATACTTTGCCAAAGAATCATTAGAAATTTGTTTATCGAATAATTGATGTTTATGAAAAGCTTTAAGCTCACTAGCGAACATAAATAATTCATCTTTTTGATAATAATATAATGGCTTTACACCTGCTCTATCTCGAATTAGTTTTAATACATTTTTTTTTCTATCATATATTGCAATTGCAAACATACCATTAAATTTATCTATAGCTTTATCTCCCCATGCATGATAAGCTTTTATAATTACTTCTGTATCTGAATGAGAAGAAAAAGTATAGTTTAATAGTTCAAGTTCTTTTTTAATTTCTTGAAAATTGTATACTTCACCATTATAAACCATTATTAAGTTTTCAAATTTATATGGTTGATGTCCTTTTGTAGATAAGTCAAGAATAGATAACCTTCTATGTCCTAAAGTAATTTGTTCATTTTCTTTTTGTATACATTCTATACCACTATCATCTGGACCTCTATGATGTATAGTATCAAGCATATTTTTTAACGTATCTTTGTCACTTTTATTCTTAAAGTCAATTAATCCTACAATTCCACACATCTAAACTCCTTCTTTTTTTAATGTTAATCGATAATATTTAATATTAAAGAATATATGAACAATTTGTGATAATAACACTGTATATGCCAAACCTATAACTTCAAAGAAGTAAACCATAGGAAAAACTAAAACCATATTAGTTAAAAAAGTAAATTGAACAACCCTTAAAAATAATTTTGTCTCTTTTTTAATAATAAATGTCTGAGTAAAGAATGTCCCTAAAGGGGATGTTAATATAGAAATACAAATAATTGATAGTACATTAACAACTAATATATTTTCATTACCAGATATCAATGTAATAATTTCATTTCCAAAAGATATCACTATAATAATAAAAAAAATACTAGTAGTAAAAAATAAAATCGAAACCTTATTAAAAATACTTTTAAATTTTTCTTTACTTTCAAGATAAAGAGAAGACATATAAGGATATATAGCTTGTGTAATAGGAACAAATAAACCAGAAATTGCACCTATAATCTTTTCTGCAAGACTATAATAACCAACAACTGTATTATTTGTTAATAATCCTAATATAATAATATTGGTTGTAGAATATAAATTGACAAAAACATTATTTATAAATACATGCCATCCTTCTTTTAGCTGAGTTAATAATATATTTTTTGATGGAATATAAAATTTCATATCAAATTCTTTTATTGCCCAATATAATGATAATATTCCAGCTATAATGAAACCAAATGAAGTTAATATTGGAACAAGTTGATAATCACTTTCATCTTGAACAAATACAAAAATTGATACAGTTGCTAAAAACTTTGCCAAAATGTTAAAATAGGTCATATATTTCATCTTTTCAAGACCTTGAAAAAGCCATAAAGGTATCAATGCTTGACCAATTACCATACCATATGTAAAAATGAAAACTTTTAGTTCATTTTGATATTGCGGTATTAATGAAATTATTGTAATCATTACTAAAAATCCAAAAAGTGCTATAATAAATTTAATTGTAAGAACAGATACAAATATTTCATTGACTTTTTCAATATTATTTTTATTAATTGCTATTTGATTTGTAGCAGATAAATTAAAACCATAGTCAGTTAAAACCATAAAATACATAGTAAATGCTGTCGCAAAAGCTAATAGACCAAAATATTCTAGACCTAAAACTCTAACAAGATATGGAATAGTTAATAATGGTAATATATAATTAACTCCTTGTAAAGTAAATAATGATACTATATTTTTAGATATTCGTTTTTGATTAGAAGATAAATTCTTAAACATTTAATTCTTTTTCTAGTAAAGCAACTATTCTATCTATTGCTTTTTCGTTTTTGTCATAAGTGATAAATTTACTTCCATTTATAATATTGCTTTGCTGTAATTCTTCTTTAAAATCATCCATACTTGTAATATAAGGCAAAGTAAAATTATCTATCAAACTTTTATATCTATATTTTTCCTCTTCAAGAGTATAAAAGATTACTTTCTTATTTATCAGCATCACTTCAAACAGTACAGTTGAAAATCCACCAACAATCACATCAAACTCTTGTAAATCTTCTAATAATTTTGTATTTGACGGATATTGAAGTTTGATAAAATTATATTTTTCTTTTAATTGTTCATATTTTTCAAAATCTTCTCTTGGGTGAAGTCGTATGATAATATCTTTTAAATTTTCTTTTTGACAATAATTTAAGAAGTTGTCAATTTTTTCTTTTTGATACTCTTCACCTTCTGTATCTCCTATCCATTCACATGCACTTGTTATATAGCAAATTTTAGGATTTGAGATATTAAAATCACTTTTTAAAACAGAACTCTCAATATCATCATATTCTAAAGAACCCACAGTAACTATTTTTGTTGCATCAATACCTTTTTCAATTAGATATGATTTGTTGATATCTCCAAGTACAAGATACTTATCAGCAAACCCAACAGCTTTTTTTTCAATAAGGAATCCATCTAAATTGAATATAGAAAATAATCCATAAATAATTGAATTATGCACTAATTTTGAGGATGAAGTATTCACTGTATCATCAAATAATAGATGTCTATGATAAACAAAAGCTTTTACAGGCAGCTTGTGTTTACTTATTTGTGAGTATAAAACTCTTTCAAATATAGTTTGAACACCAGATAGTAAAAGATTACATTCTTGAATAAAATCAAACATATCTTTTATATTTTGTCGTACTAGCCTAATCTTTTCAAACATTGAGTATGTTTTGAAAGGTTTAGTATATATATTTTTAATTTTCAATATTTCATATTGAAAATTTATATTTTTTAAAAGTTCATCTTGTTTTTTATCTTGATATATTTCAGCTAAGTAAATTATGTACACTTTAATATTATGTAATGTCTGTAAATTATTTAATACTAAAATATAATCATTTAATTCTTTTGCATTCTCAACAACAAGAGCTATTTTAGTCATAAGTTATTTCCTAATAAAATTTTTGAACACACTTGCAAATCTTCCAAAGTATCGATATCAAAACTTTTTTCTTCATCCATCTCAAATGAAATAGTTTTATTTGTAAATAATTTTTTTGATTTCAAAAATTCTTGTATTGAAACTATATATATAGCACCATTTGGCATGAAAGTTGTTGGCAAATCTTGTCGTCTCATAAATGGATATTCATTATTTGCTATACCTTCTAAATATCCATTTTCATTGTTTTTAAATGCTTTTAAGATTTTATTATCTATCTCTTTTGTACTGATAAGTGCTGTTGCTTTTTTTTCTATCAAAAGTTCAATCGCACTATCAATATCTTTTTCATCTCTAAGTGGTGAAGTTGGTTGCAATAATATAAGGAAATCATATTGTTCAATATCATTAATATTATTTAGAACATGTTCTATTACAGGCTCGCTTGGAGTAGTATCAAGGGCAAGTTCATCTTGTCTTTTTAAGATTTTCGAACCAAATTGCTCTGAAACTTCTAATATTTTGTCATCATCGCTAGATACAATTGTTTTAGTTATATATTTTGATTTCAAACTTGCTTCTATTGTCCAAGCAATAAGCGGTTTTCCAGCTAAATCTATTATATTTTTACCTGGTAATCCTTTTGAACCGCCTCTTGCAGGTATAATGGAAATTATTTTCAATCTAAATCCTTAAATTGCTTTTGATTAGAGATATTCCAAAAGCTTTTTTGTTGTAATAGCTCATAAAACTTTTTATCACTATTTCCATCACCAAAATCTACATCTTTTTCTATTTTTCCTAGTTTTAATGCTTTTTGTATTGAGGTATCAATATCTTCTTTGATAAAATCAATTGATATAATAGTATTTGATTTAACTCTATTGTTTTGTCTATTACCTATATTAATAGTTGGAATATTATAATATGGAGCTTCTCTTACACCTGCACTAGAGTTTCCTATCATAAATTGAGAATTTTTAAGAAGTACTAGAAAATACTCAAATCTGAGTGATGGATATATTTTGAAATTTTTGTTGCCTTGAAGTCTTTCATATTCATCAAGAATAATATTTGAACCCATGTCATTATTTGGATAAATAACAATATAATTTTGACTACTTTCAATCAAACTATCAACAAAAATTTTTACTTGAGCTTTTAATCTCTCTGTTTCCGTAGTCACTGGATGAAACATAACAATTGCAAATTTTTCAAAGTTTATGCCATAATAATCTTTTACAAATTCTAATGTTGGTAAATCTTTAGAGTTCATTACATCAAGATCAGGACTTCCTATATTAAATACGCATTGTGGATCTTCACCCATTTGAATCAGTCTTTTATTGGCTTCCTCATTTGATGTAAGATGAACATGAGAAAGTTTCGAGATAGAGTGTCTAATCAATTCATCAATAGTTCCAGACACTTCTCCACCTTCTATATGGGCTACTAAAATATTATTTAAACTACCAACAATGGCTCCTGCCATAGCTTCAATTCTATCCCCGTGTACTACTATCAAATCAGGTTTTATTTCAGATATATAATGAGAAAATCCATCAATTGTTTTCGCAAGGTTTCTGTCCATATGATCTATATCATCATGATTTATAAAGGGATAAATATTTTTAAATCCTGATTTTTCAACTTCTATAATAGTTTTTCCATATTTCGCTATCATATGCATACCTGTCACAAAAATATGCACATCAAAAAGTTCAGACTCTTGAGTGATTTTAATGAGTGATTTTATCTTTCCAAAATCAGCACGAGTTCCTGTAAGAAAAACAATTTGTTTCTTACTCATTTATATCACTCCAATCAATATGCTCATCATTATCTATGTCTTTATTGACAGTTTTTCCAAGAAGTTCATTGTAGTGTTCTGCTTTAATAGGTCCTGTTCCAGGTCTTTTTACCCAAATATTTTCTTTTGTAAGCATTTCACCTTTTTCGATAGGTTTGATAGTGACAACCGTAGCAAATGCAAAGTCAATAGTTACCTGCTCTTCTTTTGCTGCTTCTTTCTTACCACCCCTCATAAGTGCTATTTCAGCACTTCCATAAATGAGTTCTTGCAAAGCAATTGGATCCATAGAATTTATGATATCTGGACCTGGACGCTCCATCTTATCGGTAAAATGTCTTTCTAAAATACAAGCTCCAAGTGCCGTTGCAGCAAAACAAGCTCTGTTTGATGTCGTATGATCAGATAGTCCTATGATAGCATTTGGGAACTCTTTTTGAAGTTCTTGCATCGCTCCAAGTCTTACAAGATGTACAGGTGTAGGATAAAGATTAGTAGTATGAAGAAGTCCATACGGCACATTATACTTTTCCAATATCTCAACTGTTTTTCGAACAGAATTTATATCATTCATACCTGTACTTACTATCATTGGCTTTCCAAAAGATGCTATATGTTCTATAAGAGGATAGTTATTGCATTCTCCCGAACCAATTTTATATGAACTTACACCCATTCTTTCAAGTCTATCAGCCGCAGCTCTTGAAAAAGGTGTGCTCATAAAAATCATACCCTTTGATTCTACATACTCTTTAAGTTTTATCTCATCTTCTTCATTTAATGCACATCTTTCCATAATCTCATAAATAGAAACAGACGCATTACCTGGTATCACTTTTTTTGCTGCCTTACTCATCTCATCTTCAACCACATGTGTTTGATGTTTGATAACTTCTGCTCCAGCTCTCCATGCTGCATCAACCATTTCAAAAGCTGTTTCTAAACTTCCTTCATGATTTATTCCTATCTCTATTATCACTAAAGGAGCATAATCCAATCCAACTTTTCTATCTTCTATCTCAATATATTTATTCATTTTTATCTCCATAAAATTCTCTATACCACTTCACAAACTCACCAATACCATCAGCCAATTTTGTATCAGGTTTATACCCAAAGTCATTTATCAGTCCACTTACATCTGCATAAGTAGAGACTACATCACCATCTTGCATAGGTAAGAAGTTCTTTTCTGCTTTTTTATCTATACTATTTTCTATAGTTTCTATAAATTCCATCAGGCTAATTGGTGAATTATTTCCTATATTGTACACCTTGAAAAGTTTTGGCACGACTGAAGTCGAGCTTCCAGCATCTATTACCTTAACTATTCCATCAACTATATCATCTATATAAGTAAAATCTCTATTCATCTCACCATTGTTAAATACTTTTATAGGTCTATCATTTGAGATAGCATCTGCAAAAAGCATAGGTGCCATATCTGGTCGTCCCCAAGGTCCATAAACAGTAAAAAATCTTAGTCCTGTAGTTTGCAT
>Ga0233437_1007689_pt1 | contig 10319 bp, 11 predicted proteins | sample SI_122_August201_FD_182714 | JGI IMG/M metagenome (GOLD analysis project Ga0233437, IMG submission 182714) | Seawater microbial communities from Saanich Inlet, British Columbia, Canada - SI_122_August2016_200_MG | ecosystem: Environmental > Aquatic > Marine > Inlet | place: Canada: British... | reverse complement strand
CAAGACCGCCTTTTAAGGTTGTCTGAACCTTAAAGGTTAAACTTTTCAGACTATATTGTTTCGTATCCATCTCAAAGGAGACTTTGCAATTAATTTTAAATTTTGAGATAAGTATGTAGAAGCCTGGGGTGATCGTTTTCGGACGCGGGTTCAACTCCCGCCGCCTCCACCATTTTTCATCCAGTTAAATCAGTGATTTACAGATAAAAAATGAAAATTGTGCCTAAAATTGTGCCTGTCGTAAATTACCTTCAATGATCGGCCTTGTAAATTGTTTTTCAAAGGAACTCCCATCCTTTCTCTTAAGGTTGGGAATGTATCTTCCATACGTCTTATAGACCATTGAAGTATTCACATGACCCAATGTCCGTGCTACCCATTCCGGTGATTCTCCAGCAGCAAGAGCCCACGATGCAAAAGTATGTCGGGTATCATACATCCTTCTGTGTTGAAGTTTGGTTTTCTGCATTGTCCGGATCCACAGTTCCCGTAGTTCACCGGTCAGCGGCTTTACCTCTGCTCCTGGTATTCAAAACCACCCGGCCGCCAAATTCATAAGTGATTATTGTTTTCATTTGACGACCAGAAATATAGTCTCCAGAATATTTTAAGCGGCCATCTGCAAATTCAAGGCCCTGGAGAAAATATTCAAGGTTCCATTCTTAATCGGGCATAAAATAATTTTCTGAAGACCTGCCCGTCAAGGAATTCAATCTTTTTCCATCATTTATATATCGTGGAAAAGTATCTTTGTAAATCAGGGTAAATCTTGAATTTTGAAATTATTTTTCAAATTTTCCACACATAGAAACTTTATTTCCCATTACGTCTCAAACCATTTCAATATAACATTCAATAATCCTTGAATTCTTCCCTCCCAAGTGCAATATACCAATAATAAACTCAATTCCATAGTCGTTATAATCTGAAAAAAGGAGACTTCATGTATCTATCTGAAGAGAAGCGGGCAGTAATTCGGGCTTGTATTGAAAATTGGAATTTCAACTCAGAAATTAATTCTAAAGAAAATAAAGCTATTGTCATTAATGGGACTAATAAAGCTGAGGATATCAGTAAAGTTTCTCAGATCCTTTTTGATGCCAGGGATGGGAAAGAAGTGTTCACACCTTTTTAAGATAAACTGGGTTTAATTGATATGACTTATAATTTTGATCCTGATAAATGGTATGACAATGAATTGTTTTTGATTCATTCAAAATTAAAAATTGGTAAAATAACACAGAATGAATATGATCAGGCAGTTGAGGTATTGGATAAAAAGCAAGAGGAAATGTGGAAGCGATTGGATGGGACTTATCAGATAAACAACGGGAATTGATAATGGGACCAATATCAAAAAAAGTGATCGACGGGTTAAAAAAAGCTAAGAATCAAAAAATAATAAATTTTTCAGAAATCAAAGAAGCAAAAGCATATGCACAGGATTTGGACAAGGGAGTAGTATCAGGAGACGAGTTATCAAAGTATGATCCTCTCCATGCGGTTTATATCTATGCACAAAACAAGGTTTCAGTCCTTGTAGAACAATTATCCGATTTGCCTGCGTTATCAAAACTGACAAATACTCTTTTCAAGGCTGATGATATTTATTTGCCTTCATTCCCGCCAAAGAGTCCAATTACACAATCCTATTTTACATGCTGGGGATTTTTTGACCTTTGTGTTGGAATTAAAAAAGAATCGTTTGGAACAGTCATTCTTGATCTATTGAAAAATCTAACAGCAGACCCTGGGTTGATTAAAATTATTGAGTGTATGCAGTACTCCAGGATGGGAATCTATGTCCATAAGGGGCACTTGAATCGATATGTAATTTTAGAGGAATTGGTTACCGGGAAAGAAATAAAAGGTATTGTACCAACCGGTTATCAGGGGAAAAGAGATGAGATCTGGTATGCCCGGGTGATGCCAGAGCCATTTTCAGATCTGAATTATGAATATTCTTTAGTATTCACAACCCCATATATTCTTATTGACCTAAATGGCAATCTGGGATCTTCAGCAAAACGGGATGATTGGGAAGCATTCTTTGATCGGAATTTGAAAGCAGCAGGGGGAAAAGACAAAATCAAAGCTTATGAATTTTTTATGAAATATGGAAAAAATAAACACTTTTGGAATGAATATATTTTTGAAGGTTTTGTGAATTATCAAGCTGATATGATAATGCTTGCAGGATTTCCTGATATTCCATTAAGCATGCCTCATTCAGAAGAAAGCCAGAAAGAACGAGGCGAGATATAAAGATGAAAACCATTAACAGAACAGCAATAACCATCCGACCAAAACAACCCTATATAGACTGGGCAAAGTCCTTTGATGATGGCGAGAAGTATGATCCCGGCAAACAACAACCCAACAAATTGAGATTGATCTTGATGACGGGGTAAAAGTAAACTATCCTAAATTCGGCAGGGCATTGAAAAAAATTACAGGACTTAGTTAGAAAACCTATGGAAAATTTGAAAAAACAACTCGCTCATGGCGAAGACAGTCAAACCCAATTCAAGGCTGATGTCCGCAATCCAGATTCCCTGGCTGCTGAAATGGCGGCCTTTGCCAACAGTGATGGCGGGCTTATCTATATTGGCGTGGCAGATGATGGTTCGCTTCCCGGGTTAAGCAGAAAAGACGTGAGCCGGGTCAACCAACTCATCAGCAATGCCGCAAGTCAGCATGCGAGAAGTCCTCTTTTGGTACAGACCAAAAATGTGGTGGTGGGAGAGGAAAAGATTGTCATTGTTTTAACTGTTCCAAAAGGAATTGATAAACCTTATTTTGACCGGAATGGGGTGATCTGGCTGAAGACCGGTTCAGATAAACGCCGGGTGAATTCCAAGGAAGAGCTTAGAAGACTGTTTCAGAGTGTGGATCTTCTTCATGGGGATGAGATTCCGACAAAGGCGGGGATTGATAGAATTGACCGTTTGAGGTTCAGAGATTTTTTAAGGGATATTTACAAAATTGATTTGCCGGAAAGTCCTGATGAATTTTTAAAGCTGCTTCAAAACATGAATCTGGCATGTGAAAACGGATTTTTGAATCTGGCAGGCGTTCTTTTGTTTTCAGAAAATCCAGAGTGGATCAAGCCGGAGTTTATGGTAAAGGCTGTTTCGTATCCAGGCAATGATATTTCAGTTTCCAAATACCTTGACAGTGAAGATTTCTGCGGTCCTCTGAAGAAAATTTACAATGAAGCTCTGGCCTTTATCATGCGGAATCTTAAAAAAATTCAGGCTGGTCAAAGTATAAATGCACCGGGTATGCCTGAAATTCCGCAAATTGTTTTTGAAGAATTGCTGGTGAATGCGTTGATCCACAGAGATTACTTTATCAGCGCGGTTATTCGTATCTTTATCTTTGAAGACAGAATCGAGATCATCAGCCCTGGTCATTTGCCAAACAACCTTACCATAGAAAAAATTACAGCCGGCAACTCAAATATCCGTAATCCGATTCTGGCATCATTTGTGGCTAAAAAGCTGCTTCCATACCGGGGACTGGGTTCTGGAATCAGAAGATCTCTGGAAGAATGGCCTGATATTGATTTTATTGATGATCGGGATGGATGCACCTTTAAAGTGATTGTTCACCGAAATCCGAGATTGGATGAACCTTTAAAAAAGGCTGAACAACCTGAATATGTGGATTTAAAGGTTCATTTGACCCGAAAACATGAACCTTTAACAGATTTACAGGTTCATATTTTAGAATTGATCAGAACAGACCCGAAAGTGTCTTATGAAGCGTTAACCGAGGAGCTGAATAAGGGTCGTTCAACCATAATGAGAAATATTCAAAAATTAAAAGATGCAGGCCTGTTATTCAGGGTCGGATCAAAAAAAAGCGGGTATTGGAAAATAATGACATAAAAAGCTGGCCAAGGCATATCAGGCAAGTTTTATGGCTTATCCGGAGAATATACCTATCTATGAATGATAACATATCAACCGCTCTAATCAGACTTTTTAAAAAACACAGGATCATCTTCTGGTATGACGCTAAAAAAGAACTGCGGGAAGATTATGAAAGACTTGCGTTTCCTGATATTGAAAAAATCGAGCTGAAAAATAACGAATTTAAGATTAAACATCGAATTCTTAGAGAAAAACCAGATAAAAAATTCCTGCTTTACCATGAAGGAGAAGCACCCTCGGATCTTGATAACTGGCTGCTGGATGTTCAATTGGCATCAGGAGAATTGCGTACGGATCAATCTGCAATATGGTTAAGCGAGCTTGGATTGGGACTTGAGTTTACAGATATTGTGAATGATCATGCTGTGTTTTTTAATGCTGAAAAACGCAGGGAAAACTTAAAAAAAATATTGAATTCTGATGATGATACACAAAATGGCGTTAGAACTAAACTGCTTGCTGTAGTCACATCTTCTGATCCACGGATTGATCAGTCTGGTCTTGGGGGACAAGTCACAATGTTAAAGTTCATTTTATTGGAATATTTGTTGGTTCATTCATAATCTTTTTAAAAGTTACAACAAAAGTTACAACACATTGTTGTAAATCGGATTAAATATGCCAGAATATGCTTAAATATGGTTCAAAAAGAAAAAAGCTGAAACAACCTGCCAGGGTTGAATCAGCCTTGTCTTTTATGGTGGGCCGTCAGGGAGTCGAACCCGGGACCTACTGATTAAGAGTCTATATTTTCGTGTTTCATTCAGTTTCACAAAAAGTCATTATTTATTTTTAAACCCTTCCCATTAAAGGGTTTGTGTGGTATAAAACCTTAACATAATGTCATTAATAAACACTACGCTTCAACTAAAAATGGTGGACAATAGGTGGACAACTTTTTAAGGAGGGTTAAATACCATGCCGACTAAATGGCAAAAATCATCATACCCGGGCGTCAGGTTTCGTGAACACCCTTCAAGAAAACATGGCGTAAAAAAAGATCGATATTTTATTATATCCTATCGGTTGGATGGAAAAAGGAAAGATGAATCACTTGGATGGTGGTCAAAAGGTTGGACAGCCCAAAAAGCACATCGGGAATTATCAGAAATCCAAGAAAATCAAAAAAAGGGAAGTGGGCCGCAAACCTTAGCTGAAAAACGTAACTTCAAAAAAGATCTGGAAGAGGCCGAACAAAAAAGGAAGAAGCAAGAAAATAAAAATTATCAAACCTTTGGAGATTTTTTTAAAAAGACATATCTTCCCATAACATCAAAACATAAAAAGAAATATACTGTTAAAAATGAGAAGGGGTTATTCAATAACTGGATTAATTCCGAAATTGGGCATCTGCCATTTAATAAAATTAAGCCCTTTAACCTCGAAAAAATCAAAAAAAATATGTTTGATTCCGGCAGAGCCCCAAGAAGCGTTCAATATTGCTTTGCAGTCTTGAGGCAAGTTTGGAATCACGCCCGAATAAATGATATCGTTAATGAGGATTGCCCTACAAGGAAAGTAAGGCTGCCAAAGATTGAAAATCAGAGAGTACGTTTTTTAACCCAAGAGGAGGCCGAAAGTCTATTAAAAGCCTTGAAGAATAAGAGCAAACAAGTACATGACATGGCTTTATTATCTTTGCATACCGGTGTTAGGGCAGGGGAGCTTTATTCTCTAACCTGGGGCGTTATTAATCTTGAAAACGGTTCTGCATTAATTCGAGATGCCAAAGGAAAACCAAGGCATATCTACTTAACAGGAGAAACTAAAAAAATCCTTGAATCTATGTATCAAAGGCAGGCATCAAATGAATTTGTTTTTAAAGATCGTTATGAAAGGAAAATAAAATTCATAAGTAAAACATTTGAGAGAACCGTAAAAACTTTAGGACTGAATGATGGTGTGGATGATGATAGGGATAAAGTACTTTTCCATACCCTGAGACATACTTTTGCAAGTTGGCATGTCCAGAATGGCACAGATCTTTATACAGTTAAAGAACTACTTGGTCATTCAACCATACAGTTAACAGAGCGCTACAGCCATTTAAGACCTGATGGACTGAAAAAAGCTGCTAGGGATTTCGATAAAAGTATTATCAAAAATAATATAGTTCCTATTGAAAAGACAGACAATGGTTGATAGCATTTTCTTGGGATAGAATCGGAGTAATTAACCGATTTGAAAGGGTGGCTTTTCTGAACAGTCTTTCCCGGGGATTATAAATCAGGGATTTATAGGATAGTGATATGTCAAAAAAAAATTTTCCCGATTATTCTAAAACAAATAAAAATGCCGTTAAACAAACACCTGATGAATATATCCCTGTTGCAGAAGAAGAGTTTTCTGAAGATAACCCTTATAATCTATGGCGTGCTATTATGGCATGTGAAAGTTGTAATATTGAATATCCTGATTGGATTAAATCGAGAATAGCCAAGATCGCAACACAAATATTGAGTCTGGAAAATCAGGAAAAGTCTTATCCCGGGCAGATTTCTAAAATTCTTAAATTCGGTGGCCATGCCAGACGCAGAGAAGAGGCCAGAGTAAGAGATGATCTTGTTCGTTTCTACGCATTAAAAGAAATTCAATTAGGGAAAAAGCGTAAAGATTCAATAGAGTACCTTTCTGATAAATTTTCTTTAAATGAAAGACAAATCGAAGGACTCTATGATAGTGCAAATACAATGATAAAAAAATTATTGGCAACGCCTTATTTTGTAGATGAAGACTTTTATATTTCTGAATAAAGCAAAGCATTTATTGTCCACATCACATTCATTTTTTTCAGCAAATTAAAATTCAATTTATACTACAAAGTAACACGAGTTAAATTCCAGAATTAAACACGGTTTTAAAACCTTCATATTTTGTAATTGTGAACATGAGTTAAACACAATAACATTATGGAGGTTTTTTTATGACACTCGCAATTCACTACCCACGACAAGCAGTTGAGAAATTTTTGGAAGATCGGTTTCCCGATACTGACTGGTCTACCATTATAAATGATATGCCAAAAATCATTTGGCGTCATCGGTGGAATGACCTATCGGAAAAGTATGGTTTGCCATACAGGAAAGGCCATATCCAAAACCTTGATTCCAATGGGACTGGTCCGAGTTCATTTGTAGCTAAAGTTACTGCCAATCTGCCTACTATTAATAAATCTAAATTAAGTGCGAAATAGGAGGGCAGCAAAATGAACCGAATATTAAAGGAACATCAAGAAAAAATACGGCTTGGTTTAATTCCAGAACCCAAAAGATTAGACCCTCTTGAAAAAGCAGAGCAAAACCCAAGAAGTCTAAGATCTGCTATTAATGCCCGGTGTTATGACTGTTCAGGCTTTGTAAAGGTTGATGTTACGGATTGTGACATGCCTGGCTGTGAGCTATTTAATGTAAGACCTTGGCAGAGGCCCCATATAAAATTAATAGTTGATGGAACCGGTACTCCACTATCAGAAAAGCCGGCAAAGAAAAAATATGACTGTTTTGACCGGAAAATTGTGCCAGAACGGTTTAATTCTCAAGGGAAACTACTGTCTCCGTATGCAAGATTAAAAAATAATCTAAATTCATTAAGAGCTGCAATTAATGCATACTGCTTTGGGTGTATGTGCGAACAACGCATGGAAGTCAAATTGTGTCCTGCAGACGGTTGCCCTCTTCACCATCTTAGGCCTTGGCAAGATAAGGGTTGAAAATGCAGCCATCATTCCATGATGAAAAAAGCAGAAACCCGGTAACGCCGCCAAGGCATACCGGGTCATAGAAAATGGAGACTCTTATCCTTAGCCAGACCTGCCCAACGCGGCGTTGAAAAATTTCAGAAGTTGGGGCTGGCTAAGGATATTGAGTATAATGTACCTATAATAATATTTTTTACAAAAGAGGAATTTAAAATTTAAAAGGAAAAATTTAAATGGAAAAATTTACAAATAACAGTTGTCCAATTGATACCGGTACAGAGAATAATAATAACCAAAAGGAGCTTTTTTAATGTCAACTGCAAGCATCCCCATACATCCACTAAAAAAACCAATCCATCCCATAAATTTTGCTGACCTTATGAAAAAAAGGATCAAATCTCTCAACTCTGGCTTTTACTGTGGAGGAAAAATAAGAGATGGGTTCATTCAATTTTGTTTGGTTTACAATGATTGTATTGATTCTAACAGCAAAGGAAAATTAACACTATTTGTAATTCCTGCTGCAACAGGTTCTGGCAAATCAGTGTCTGCAACCAAATACTTATCCTTAATAGCAAAATTGGGGATGTCTGGGCTTCTGGTGGTATCTGAAGTGTCAGTTGCTATTGAAGCAGCCAAGACAATCAATAAACTTGCTGGAGAAGAAGTAGCTGGAGTTTACCACTCTCTCAGTGACAAGCACCCTCAGCATAAACTGTGGCATCCCGTTAATGATTTGCCACGAATAACCATAATCACGCATGCGATGTTCACCCAGCGGAGTTATAGTGGCTATAATATTAAAGCCTTACGTTCATTTCGCGGTAAACAGAGAGACATCATTATTATCGATGAAAGGATTGATCTGATAAAACGTGTAAACTTTGGTACCAATGAAATTGTTGATGCAGTTGGTATTTTAAAAAGAGATGACAGACTTCATGGTTATGCTAAAATACTTTCCGATTTTAATGAAAATATTTTTAAAACTAAAACCAATGTAGTTAATAGAAATGTCGGGGTGCTCAAAGACTTCCATGATTATTTAGGAAATAATTTGTTGGTCTTATTTAATAACTTAGATGCTGGACACTATAATTTATTACAACGGCTACGAGGGAAGAAAAGGAATTCTGCTTCAGACAGAGCCAATGTCAAAGATCTTTTTAATCGGATCATTTATGTTACTGCTAAAAATTATACACACATCGTTGAAGGGTCAAATGTCGTCTGTCATCGTGAAGAAAACTTAAGTGGCATGTTTGGTTCAGTCGTTGTCCTGGATGCAACATCTCAAGTCAATCCAGAATATGATTATAGAGCTGTTAATGGCGATGATATTATAATGTTCAATAGAATAGCATCACGAAATTATTCAAATGTAACATTGAATATTTGTTCTTTTAATGGCCCAAATCAATCCAGATGGGCAATCTATCACAAGCCTAAAAGAGAAAATAAACTTAAAAATATCATACTCGCTTACCTGAAAGTAATCGGTGCCATTTTAAAGCCAGGAGATAACCTACTTGTTGCAACTTATATGGATGTGGTTCAACTATTTATTGAACATAATCCATACAAAGATCAGGTGAAATTCATTTACTGGGGGAGTAAAGATGCAAGAGGCAGCAACGCTTTTAAAGATTGTAACAAAGCCATAGTTATTGGCTGGCACAGAAGACCTTTTCATTATTATGTATCAACTGTGATGGCAATTAATCAGATGATTGGTCACTATATCTCTACTACTGGCTCTGTGTCATCAGATGCAACTCATCTTGAGAACATGTTAATCGTCGATGATATGATCCAGTTCTTTAACCGGGTTAGATGCAGGACAGCAATTGATAACAAAGGTAACTGTCCTATTGTTGAGCTGTATTGTTTCACCGGCGGCAAAACAAAAATGGAGGAGGTGATCAGAACATCCATTGTAAGTGAAATGCCAAACACAGTTATCATTGATTGGAAACCAAAAGAACTCAAGGTGCTAAAGCGGAAAGCAACAAAAAATGAACAACGGGCTAAAAATATTGTTATGTGGCTCCGAGGTAGAATTGAAAAATATGAAGAGATACCTTTGGCAGAATTGAGACAGGAGTTTGGGTTTAAACTCTACACAGTTTCCAAGGTAATAAATTCGGAAATCTTCAAAGATCTTTTAGAAGAAGAAGGCATCACAATGATCACAGAAAAAAGAAGTGGGAATCCAGTAAAATTCATCTTTCCAGACAGTAAGGTTTAAGTCGGGGGTAATGATATTTTTTCGCAATAACAGTAGGTTAAGGTTGTTGCATTTTTCTCTAAAGAGATAAACGTATTAGAGGTTTTGGCAACAACTAAAATTTACCTAAATTCCAAACCATTAACCCAGTTGTTGAACAGGTAGCACACACCCTGGCCCCTCTTTAATTTATTTCCTGGGAAATATGTTAGCATGTGGCAAACGTAGCGCAGCGAGGCTTGCCACAAATGCGGGAATATTTTCAAGGAAATAAATTAAGAAAAATAAATAAAAATAATTTTAAAAGTCTTTTTATTTTATTGGTTCGAGGAGGTGGGTGGGAGGAAGAGACCAGTAAAACCTTGTTATATTTTATGTAGATTGTCGCGATCTGATCCCAAGAAGATGTCATGATGTTTTACCAGTCTATGGTAGAGGTAGGCCCCGGCAGTTTTTA
>Ga0233437_1007686_pt1 | contig 10324 bp, 8 predicted proteins | sample SI_122_August201_FD_182714 | JGI IMG/M metagenome (GOLD analysis project Ga0233437, IMG submission 182714) | Seawater microbial communities from Saanich Inlet, British Columbia, Canada - SI_122_August2016_200_MG | ecosystem: Environmental > Aquatic > Marine > Inlet | place: Canada: British... | reverse complement strand
GATAAAGATTCAGGTCAGAAGGATCATTGAATTGGGTGGGATTCACAAAAATGCTTACGACAACGATGTCATTTTCCGTACTTGCTTTTTCAACCAGAGAGGCATGACCCTGGTGAAGCGCTCCCATAGTGGGAACCAAAGCAATGGTTTTCCCTTCATTTTGCAAGGTATGAAGGTGGCCTGAAAGATCGTTTTTGGTTCTGTATACTATCATACAACAGGTAAGAGAACAAAGATAGATAAAAAGGTATCAATTATTTTTAGTAAATTTGCATGATTTCTAAACGTGCTTGCATAATGGAGAGTAAAAAGGTATTATTTGTTTCTCAGGAGATTACACCCTATTTGCCCGAAACTGAACTTTCCTTAATCAGCAGAAAACTTCCCCAGGCCATACAGGAAACCGGCAAGGAGATCCGGACTTTTATGCCAAAATACGGGAACATCAATGAGCGAAGGAACCAGTTACACGAAGTCATACGGCTTTCGGGAATGAACCTGATCATTGATGACACGGATCATCCATTGATTATAAAAGTTGCCTCCATACAGGCCGCGAGGATGCAGGTGTATTTTATTGATAATGAGGAATATTTTCAGAGAAAGCAGACAGTTGTTGATTCAAAGGGTGCGCACTTTAAGGATAATGATGAGCGGATGATTTTTTTCGCCCGTGGAGTGCTGGAGACTGTTCGGAAACTGCGCTGGTCACCTGACCTGGTACACTGCCACGGATGGTTTACCTCCCTGGTACCCCTGTATATTAAGAAAGCTTACCGTGAAGATCCGCTCTTTGCAGACTCAAAAGTGGTCTTCTCGTTTTATGATAATGGTTTTGATGGTTCCCTGGACCCTTCATTTTCAAAGAAGGTAATTGTGGATGGTGTTTCTGATGAACATATATCCATGGTAAAAGATCCGGGGTATGAAAATCTGGCCAGCCTGGCAGCCACCTATTCGGATGGACTGATCCAGGGAAGTGAGTCCCTGCCTGCTAAAGTTGACGAAGTACTGAAAAAATCCGGGAAACCCTTATTGAATTATGCCAGTGAAGAGAAATATGTAGAAGAGTTTTCCGTTTTCTATGACAGTATCATCAACGGTTAAGATTAATTTTCGTATGAAGAAGAAGTATTTGTGGGTAAGTGCAATCATTTTTGGATTGCTTGGATTGGTCACTTCATGTCAGATTGGTGACAATGCGCTGGGTTCAGACATACTGCCTCCGGGCGACAATGTGGCTGTGTCTCACGACACCATATTTGAGATTGATGCCTATCCCGTAACAGGAAAGCACATACTGACCTCGGAAACCTATAATGCCAACAAACTTTTGTTGCTTGGAGCGGTGGAAGATTCCATTTTTGGAAAATCCACGGCCTCTATGGTGACTCAGTTTAACACCACTTCTGCCTATATACCAGCGGCCAATACAGAGATAGACTCCCTGTTTCTGGCGCTTTATATTACTGATTTTCTTGGAGATGAGGACCAGGATCTTACCCTGAGTGTTTACGAGTTTACAGATCGAATATTTATGGACTCGGTTTACTATTCGGACTATGATGTAGCGGGTAAATATGATCCGGTGCCCCTGGTGCAAAAAACCATCACTCCTGAGGCAGGAACAGCTTATGAACTGTTTATAGAGGATCAGGACTTTATCGATAAGTTTCTGGCCATTGAGTCAGATACCGGCACTTTCTATAACGACTCTATCTTCAAGGACTATTTCAACGGTTTTTATATCACTGCGGAACCCACATCAGAAGAAGGTACCATGGCCAGGGTCCTGATAAACAACACCCTTTCAAGGCTGTCCATGAAATATGCCAACGACTCCACAGATGTGGACTCCACAGTGGAACGGGACTTTTTCTATGCACATTTCAGCATCAATGAATTTTCCTCTCAGAAGATTAACATCTTTGAGCACGATTATTCAGGAACCCGGCTTGGAGAGATAATCGATAATGAAAGTGTGAGCACCCCTTATAGTTATGTACAGGGGATGTCAGGTGTTAACACCAGATTTTCTTTCACCGACCTGAGTGAGTGGATGGATCAGAACCCGATTATTATCAACAATGCAAGTCTGATATTTGATGTGGTCCCCGAAGAGGAAAGCGGTATTCCTTACGACGAGCTGCCGGGTCGAATGATGTTTGGATCTATCCTGGAGGATGGCAACTATGAGCCCATCTACGACTACAATGTGATATATGGTAATGATGCCACCCGGGTTGCTGCAGAGTTTGGGGGGTTCAGGAAAGGTGAATCAGACGGCCTCTTCAGCGATACCACCTATACCTACCGTTTTAAAATGAGTCTCCATTTTCAATCCATGCTGGATGGGACAAAACCTGACAATGATTTTATTCTTCAGCTGGACGATGGACTCATTAGTTCAAAAAATATCAAGCTTTGGAGTAACCTTCCTGCCAACGAAAAACGTATAAGGTTAGAAATAGTGTACCTTAAGCTATAGTTTGTTGTAGTATCGGTATTATTGACCTTAAATTGTTTTACTCATGTGTGGAATTGTTGGCTACATCGGGAACAAAGATGCTTACCCGATACTTATCAAAGGATTAAAGAGACTTGAATACCGCGGATATGATTCCGCCGGCGTTGCACTTCTGAATGGCGATATGGCCATCTATAAGAAGAAAGGGAAAGTAAGCGAACTGGAAGATCATGTTCGGGGCAAGGAAACCGTAAGCACCATCGGAATTGGACATACCCGATGGGCCACCCATGGAGAGCCAAGTGACCTTAATGCACACCCCCATCATTCCGAGAAGGGGCTATTTACCATCATTCATAACGGAATTATCGAGAATTATGCCGTACTGAAAAGTACACTGATGGAACAGGGGATGAAGTTTTACAGTGAAACTGATACAGAGGTCCTGGCCAACCTGATTGAATACATATATACTACAGAGGATGTTAGCGTGGAGGTGGCTGTAAGCCTGGCACTGCAGAAGGTTGAGGGGGCATACGGACTGGTGGTGATTTCCCGGGAAGATCCCGATTTGATGATCGCCGCCCGCCGGAGCAGTCCCCTCGTGATCGGACTTGGCAACAACGAATATTTCATTGCTTCCGATGCTACGCCCATTGTAGAATATACCGACCGGGTGATCTACCTGAATAATGATGATATTGCTCTGATCCGAAGGGACGAACTGGTGCTTAAAAACCTGGTCAGCGAAAGCACCCAGGTCAACATAAAGACCCTGGACATCGGGATCTCTGAAATGGAGAAGCAGGGATATGAGCACTTTATGTTGAAGGAAATTTTCGAACAGCCACGATCCATCATGGATACCTTTCGCGGAAGGATCAACTCTGAAACCAATGAGATCAGACTAGGTGGATTGCTGGATGTGAAGGACCAGCTTGTGAATGCAAAACGGATCGTGGTGATCGCCTGCGGTACTTCCTGGCACGCAGGACTGGTGGGTGAATATCTGATCGAGGACCTGGCCAGGATCCCGGTGGAGGTGGAGTATGCCTCCGAGTTCAGGTACCGTCATCCAATGATCGGTCCCGACGATGTGGTACTTGCCATCTCTCAGAGCGGAGAAACTGCCGATACCCTGGCGGCCATTCAACTGGCCAAGGATGCAGGGGCACTGGTGATAGGAATCTGTAATGTGGCTGGTTCAAGTATTTCCCGTGAGACCCATGCCGGGGTTTATACGCATGCCGGTATTGAGATCGGGGTAGCCTCCACTAAGGCCTTTACCGCTCAGGTAACCGTGTTGACCATGATGGCTATTATGATTGGGAAAGAGAAAGGACTGCTTTCTGAAGAGCGGGTCAGTCAGCTCCTTAAAGAGCTCAATGATGTCCCATCTCAGATCGAAAAAATCCTGGAACAGAACGAGGAGTTCAAACGAATTGCTGAGATACATAAGGATGCTTCTAACGCCCTCTACCTGGGGCGCGGAGTCTCCTTCCCGGTGGCTCTGGAGGGTGCTCTAAAGTTGAAGGAAATCTCCTATATCCATGCAGAGGGTTATCCTGCTGCAGAAATGAAGCACGGACCCATTGCCCTGATTGATGAGAAGATGCCTGTGGTGTTTATTGCCACCAGGGATGGTTCTTACGAAAAGATCGTTAGCAATATCCAGGAGGTAAAGGCCAGAAAAGGGATAGTAATTGCCATTGTAAGTGAAGGAGACTCTACCATCAGGAAGATAGCCGACCATGTCATTGAAATTCCCGTATCGGACGAATCACTGGTCTCTCTGACTGCTGTGGTTCCCTTACAGCTGATTGCCTATCACATCGCTTTGATGCGTGGATGTGATGTGGACCAGCCAAGGAACCTGGCCAAATCTGTAACGGTAGAATAAAAAGCTGATCCTTCGCTGGAGCACTAGCGATCTTCGTACTGGGTCTTGTAGTAGGACTGGTAGGCACCGGTGGTGATATGGTCCATCCACTCCCTGTTGGCGAGGTACCAGTCTACTGTTTGGGACAGTCCCGTTTCAAAAGTGAGAGATGGTTTCCAGTTCAGTTCCTCTTCGATCCTGGTGCTGTCAATGGCATACCTGAGGTCATGACCCGCACGGTCCTTCACAAAGGTGATCAACTCTTCGGAGGTGCCTGGCGAGCGATCAAGCTTTTCGTCCATAATACGGCAAAGCAACCTGATCAGATCAATATTCGTCCACTCGTTTAATCCCCCGATATTATAAGTTCGACCCTTTTTCCCATCAAAGAAGATGCGTTCGATGGCGGAAGCATGGTCCTCCACATAGAGCCAGTCACGTATGTTCTCACCCTTCCCGTAAATGGGGATGGGTTTCATATGGAGGATATTGTGGATGGCCAGAGGAATCAGTTTTTCAGGAAACTGATTGGGACCGTAATTATTGGAGCAGTTGGAGAGTACAACCGGCAGTCCGTAGGTATGATGATAGGCCCTGACCAGGTGGTCAGAACTGGCCTTGGAGGCAGAGTAAGGACTGCGTGGATCGTAGGCGCTTTCCTCGGTAAAGAGCCCTTTGCTTCCCAGGCTACCGAAAACCTCATCGGTGGAGATGTGGTAGAATAGTTTGCCTTCCTGATCTTTCCATGCTTTTCTGCAGGCATTCAGGAGATTCACTGTTCCGACGATATTGGTAGAGATAAAGGCCATGGGATCGGCAATAGAACGGTCCACATGCGACTCTGCAGCCAGGTGGATCACACCATCGATCTCATGTTCCTCAAAGAGTTTTTCGATAAAGGGAACATCTGTGATATCTCCATGGATAAAACTGTAATTAGGCCGGGTTTCAATATCTTTCAAGTTCTCCAGGTTTCCGGCATAAGTTAGAAGGTCCAGGTTCAGAATATGTGTATCGGGATGATTGGTGACCATCCTCCGGATCACATGCGATCCGATAAAACCAGCACCGCCGGTGACCAGTAGTTTTTTCATGGGCGCTCTTTTTTGGATCTGATTTTCATCTCCCATCGCCATGCCGTCTGCAGCGTCTCTTCCAATCCCTTCTCAGCTTTCCAGCCCAGCTCTTCATTGGCATAAGAAGTGTCGGCATATACCTTCTCTATGTCTCCCTCTCTGCGTCCCACCACCTTGTAATTGAGCTTCTGATTGGTGGACTTTTCAAAGGCTTTAATGATTTCAAAGACGGAGACTCCCCGCCCGGTCCCCAGGTTAAACACCTCGAAGGAGGACTTCTGTTTTCCTTCGAGCAGGCGGCTGATGGCACGTACATGGGCCTTTGCCAGATCAACCACATTGATGTAATCACGAATGGCCGAGCCATCGGGGGTGTTGTAGTCATCTCCGAAAACACTCAGGCACTCCCTGATCCCTGCCGCTGTCTGGGTAATAAAGGGAACCAGGTTATTGGGTACACCAAGGGGTAGTTCCCCGATACTGGCACTTGGGTGTGCCCCGATGGGATTGAAATAGCGTAGCGAGATCACTCCTTTTCCTTCCACCGATTTCATGGTGTCCTGCATGATATCTTCACAGATCTGCTTGGTATTTCCATAGGGAGAAGTAGCCTTTTTCAGGGGCGCGTCTTCGGTAACGGGCAGATGGTCAGGTTCGCCATAAATGGTACATGAGGAGGAGAAAACCAGGTGATCCACCCTGTAGATTTTCATGGCCTCCAGCAAGTGAATTAGCGAAAGCAGATTATTTTCATAATAGTCCAGGGGTTTTTCCACACTCTCTCCTACGGCTTTGTAAGCTGCGAAATGGATGATGGCTCTGATATCAGGATGCTTTTCAAATACGCCGTAAGTGGCCTTTCGATCCTTCAGGTCAACTTCTTCAAAATGGGGCTCTTTCCCCGTGATGGATTTTATTCCGTCCAGCACTTCTATTTCGGAGTTGGAGAGGTTGTCCACAATAACAACCTCCATTCCCTTCTCCAGCAGTTCCACCACCGTATGGGATCCTATGTATCCTGTTCCCCCGCTAACCAGTATTTTGGACATATTTTATTTTTTAAAGACTCCAGTAGTTAAGCTTCTCTATTTTCCCGCGGTATATTCCTTTCAGGTCTGCAAAAACTGCCCCCTCATGGGAAATGGCACTGAAGTCGTCCTCATTCATTGCTACATACTCCCTGTGGTTGACCGCTACAACAATTCCGTGGTAGGGCCCCTTAACGGAGGATGAAAGCTCAAAATTGTACTCCTCCTTAATCTCTTCGGGTGAGGCATAGGGATCAACCACATCTACCTGGACCCCAAATTCTTTCAGTTCGTTGATAACATCAGCCACCTTGGAATTCCTGATATCGCTGACATTCTCCTTGAAGGTGGCTCCCATGACCAGAACGCGGCATTCTTTCAGATTGGGGAAGCTGGATGAAAGCTTCAGGGTTACCTGGCGTGCCACATAGGCAGCCATGCTGTCGTTGATTCCCCGGCCCGAAGTGATGATCTGTGCATGATGCCCGAACTTGGCCGATTTATAGGTAAGATAATATGGATCAACTCCAATACAGTGTCCCCCCACCAGTCCGGGAAAGAAATTCAGGAAGTTCCACTTGGTACCTGCGGCTTCCAGCACCTCATAGGTATTGATATCCATCTTATTGAAGATCATGGAGAGTTCATTCATAAAGGCGATGTTAATATCGCGCTGGGTATTTTCGATGATCTTGGCAGCCTCGGCTACTTTGATGGAAGAGGCACGGTGCACACCTGCAGTGATAACCAGTTCATAGGTCTTTGCAATCTCTTCGGCCGACTCCGCATCGCAACCCGAGGTGACCTTGGTGATCCGCGTCAGGGTATGTTGACGATCGCCCGGATTGATCCGTTCGGGGGAGAACCCCACCTTGTATTGTTTCATAAACTCCAGACCAGAAACTGCACTGAGCAGGGGAATGCAATCCTCTTCAGTGCACCCCGGATATACAGTGGACTCATAAACCACGTAATCCCCTTCGGACAATACCTTTCCCACGGTTGTTGTTGCTGATAGCACGGGGGAGAGATCCGGATTCTTGTGTTCGTCAATGGGAGTGGGAACAGCAACCACGTAAAATGATGCTTCGCGGAGATCTTCGATACTGGCGGTAAATTTGATGTCGCAGCCCTCAAAATCTTCGCTGGAAAGTTCATTACTGGGATCTACCTTGTTTTTCATCATCTCGACCCGTTCGGGCTTGATGTCAAATCCGATTACTGAAATTTTCTTTGCAAATTCAAGGGCAATGGGGAGCCCTACATATCCCAGGCCTATGACGGCCATCTTCTTATTTCCGCTTAGCAGATCGTCATAAATCATTTTTAATGCTTTTAAGGATAGGATGATATTCACCCGTCAGTCCAACGGGTTCTGTATTTCGAATGTTGTAGACAATTCCAATGGAGTTGCGGGCTGCATCCAGCCCGTAGCCCGAGCCTTCCAGGATCTTTTCATAGGAGATGGTATGCAGATCTGTAAATCCACCGCTGAACTCAATCTCCTCTCCATCTACGGTGATGGAGCGGTAAGTACGTTTACCAGAGTTCTTGATCTCCCCGGGTATATCATTGTAATCAATACTAAGGAACCAGCGGACCCGGGCCCTTTCCAGTTCCAGATATCCTGCTGCTTTATCTCCTTTGAGAATATGAACCCGGTTTTCCTTTACATCCCCGAAAATCCAGGTAAGCATATCGAAGAAATGCACCCCGATATTGGTGGGAACACCTCCTGATTTTTCCTCATTCCCTTTCCAGGAGTAGTGGTACCAGTTTCCCCTGCTGGTAATGTAGGAGAGATCTATATCATAGACCTTGTCGGGTGGATCCTTGCTCACTTTTTCTTTCAGGTCTATGATGGCCTGGTGGTTTCTGAGCTGAAGAATGTTCCATACTTTCCGACCGGTTTCTTTTTCATAATCTTTCAGGGCATCAATGTTCCATGGATTCAGAACCAGCGGCTTCTCGCAGATGGCATCTGCACCATTGCGCAGTGCAAAACGGATATGTGAATCGTGCAGGTAATTGGGCGAGCAGATACTCACATAATCCACATGCGTACCCTGCCTGTTCAGTTTTGCAATATGGCGATCGAAGCGTTCAAATTCCGTAAAAAAATCGGCCTCCGGGAAATAACTGTCCAGGAAACCCACACTGTCGAAGGGATCCAGGGAAGCTACCAGATTGTTATTTGTTTCTTTAACTGCCCTGACGTGTCTTACTGCTATATATCCTGCAATGCCTATCAGGGCAAAGTTGAGGCCGGGTTTATTCATTCCTTAATTTAGTTTTAGTGACTCTGCCACCTTTGAGTGTGTATTCTTCTCCGCTTTCGGGACAGGTGGCCAGCCCTTCGCTGTTAAATTCAAGACGATGTCCGTATTCGCTCATCCATCCAATCTGCCTGGAGGGATTGCCCACTACCAGGGCATAGGGCAGGACCTCGCCGATAACCACAGCGCCTGCTCCTATAAACGCAAATTTTCCAATAAGGTTACCGCAAACGATGGTAGCGTTGGCACCAATGGTAGCGCCCTTTTCTACCACCGTACGCATATATTCATCTTTTCTGACAACAGCGCTGCGCGGGTTGATTATATTGGTAAATACCATGGAAGGTCCCAGGAAGACATCGTCCTCACAAATCACCCCGGTATAGATGGATACATTGTTCTGGACTTTCACATTGTTACCCAGGACCACATCGGGCGAAACCACCACATTCTGCCCCAGGTTGCAATTGCTGCCAATGGTTGATCCGCTCATAATATGACTGAAATGCCAGATCCTGGTACCTAAGCCAATCTTAACTTCATCGTCGATGACCGCAGATTCGTGGGCAAAATATTCTTTCATCTCTTAAGACTTAAAAAATTGGTTTACCTGGTCTGATATATACTCCAGCTGACTTTGCTCCAGTTCTGTGTGCATGGGGAGTGAAAGAACCCTGCCGCACAATCCTTCTGCCACAGGCAGATCGCCCTCCCTGTAGCCCAGGTCGCTGTATGCTTTTTGCAGGTGCAGGGGACGCGGGTAGTAGACCTGAGAGGGGATCCCCTGCTCCTGGAGATGCTGTTTTAGTGCGTCCCTTCTGGAGGCCTCAAGCTGCAGGGTATACTGGTGAAAAATATGAGAGGTGAAGGGTGAGCGTACCGGGATCTCAATGCCCGGAATACCTGACAAGCTACTGTCGTACCAGGCGGCAGCCTTCTGACGTGCGCGGTGATACGCGTCCAGGTGCTTCAGCTTGACCCGGAGAATGGCGGCCTGCAGGGTATCGAGACGTGAGTTCACTCCTACATGATCGTAGTAATACCGTTTCTGCATCCCGTGATTTACCAGGGAGGCAGCCCGTAGGCCAAAATTTTCATCATTGCTGAAGAGTGCCCCGCCATCCCCAAAGGCACCAAGGTTTTTGGAGGGGAAGAAGGAGGTACAGCCCAGGTGCCCGATAGTACCAGCTTTCTGCCTGGATCCATCGGAGGAAGTAAAATCTGCACCCAGGGCCTGGGCATTGTCTTCAATTACATAAAGTCCATTTTTTTGTGCAAATCCCATGAGGGCATCCATATCTGCACATTGTCCGAAAAGATGCACCGGAATAATGGCACGTGTCCGGTCCGTCAGCACCTGTTCCAAGTTCTCCGGATCAAGGTTAAAGGTGTCGGGGAGCACATCTACAAATACAGGTTTTAAGCCAAGCAGGCGGATCACTTCCACCGTGGCAATAAAGGTAAAAGGTGTGGTAATGACCTCGTCGCCCGGCTGTAGATCCAGTGCCATCATAGCCACCTGCAGGGCATCGGTTCCGTTTCCACAGGCAATGCAGTGTTTTACATCCAGATATGCAGCTAATTCGTCCTGAAAAGAT
>Ga0233437_1007685_pt1 | contig 10324 bp, 10 predicted proteins | sample SI_122_August201_FD_182714 | JGI IMG/M metagenome (GOLD analysis project Ga0233437, IMG submission 182714) | Seawater microbial communities from Saanich Inlet, British Columbia, Canada - SI_122_August2016_200_MG | ecosystem: Environmental > Aquatic > Marine > Inlet | place: Canada: British... | reverse complement strand
CCCTGCACAAAATCACATAGAAGAGACTGTTTTTCCAGAACTCACAACTATTCCGGATCGTCTCATAGAACGATGGAAGTTAATACAAACTACAGAATGGCCCGACAGTGTCGCAGCTTTTATCGACCTTGCGAATGATGTTCTTGACCTGACCAAATCACACCTCAGCAAGCATCCTGATTTGTAAAGATCTGGACGATGATTAAAAAAGATGCCTATGTCGCACGCTCAATTCACGCCCCGAATGTATTCTGATGGAGGTGCCACCCGAAGCGACTCCCGCTAACAGCAGGTTTCGCGCATCGCGTCAGCCTGCGGCTGCCGCTTGGCTTTCGGCAACCCTGGCCCCCTTGAACCCACAACCACCCCAGGCCAGGGTTCGCAAACCTGCGGCCGTTACAGGAACATGGAAAAGCCAAGTAAGCGAATTACACTAGTGGCCACTGATGCCGATGGCACATTGCTGGGTTCTGACGGTCAAATCTCAAGCGTATCCCGTCAGACCATTCAGGAAGCTCATCGAAGAGGAATCAGGATCATTCTGGCTACGACACGGAATCAAAGAGACGTCCAAGACTTCGCAACGACCCTGGAAATAGACGATCCGATAATCTGTGCGAACGGTTCACAAGTCTTTGCTAGCCCCGAAGGAACCATCTGGGCAAATCTTACCGTACCTAGGACAATCGCTCTCCGTTTAGCTCACTTGGCAGACGAGATGGAATGGGAGATGGTTACTACCGTGGATACGACGAGTTATTACAAGCAGAGACCAGGACAAAGTCTGGGCTCAATCTTCGGAACTGACAGGATGATCGTTGCAACAAATTCGGACGGAATTGTTGGGGATGCTATCCGTATCTTGGTCTGGCAACCGGATGCTATTCGAGCATTTTGTGAAAAGTGCGAGGCCGAGTTTAGTGATTCATGCTACACCACGACTTTTTACAAACCAGACGGGAGCTTGAATTCACTAGGCGTTTTTGCTCACGGCGCGGATAAGGGTAATGCTATGCAGTTGGTACTTTCCAGGCTTGGAATTCCCGTTGGCGAAGTAATGGCTGTCGGTGACAATGACAACGATTTACCCATGTTTACACAGGCCGGTTTCAAAGTCGCCGTTAGCAATGGGACACAAAGTCTTAAGGATGCAGCAGACGTAATAGCGCCTACGAATGATGAAGATGGTGTAGGCTGGGCGATTAGAAAGTATATATTGATAGGCAACTAATTTCCACTACCAATAACAGCGGGTTAATGCGACGCGGCATTCGCCGCTTGGGCTTCGCCAACCCGCCACGTGTTAGCCGCCACGCAAAACCACCTACCGACCGATGGAACTCAATTCTGAATTGCGACACCGGCTCGAGCGCCTGCTGCGAGCACGTGTGACTCGGCTTTCCAAGGTCACCGGTGGATACACCCCCGCCGCTCGCCGGATTGTATATCTTGAGGATGGTCGCACTATATTCCTCAAGGCCGCCACGGACGAGATGACTTCTGATTTCCTTCGCGCAGAGTACCAGATCTACGATCAGGTGCACGAGGCATTCATGCCGGAGGTAATCGCCTATGATGACGATGCTCTGCCTATTCTGCTTCTGGAAGACTTGAGTACGGCCCATTGGCCACCTCCGTGGAGATCCGCCCAGATTGAGAGTGCTCTGAACGCAGTTGCACAGATCCACGCACTCAGTCCTGACGTACCGAGATTCCTTGACCTTCATGGTGACTTGACCGAAGTCTGTTGGAGGAAAGTCGAAAGGGATCCGAAGCCGTTTCTCAGACAAGAGCTGGTTTCAGAGGACTGGCTTGATCGTTCTCTCTCTGTCCTGGTGGAAGCGCAATGTTCTGTGAACCTGAACGGGGAAAGTCTGTTACATCTGGATCTTCGAAGCGACAACATGTGCTTCAGAACGAACGGCGATGTCATCTTGATTGATTGGAATTACGCTTGTCTGGGAAATCCGGACGTAGACTTGGGTTTTTGGCTTCCAAGTCTGAAGGCGGAAGGTGGACCTGAGCCGGGAGAGATCATGAAGGGAGCGGGCGGCATCGCGGCTTTAGTGTGCGGCTACTTTGCTTCCAGGGCAGGATTGCCACCCATCCCCTATGCCCCAGTTCGAGAACTACAGAAGCAACAAGCGGAAGCTGCCCTTCCCTGGGTGGCAAACGAATTGGGGCTCGAACCGGTCGGTGGGAAAAACGGTCGGGTGCGCGGCGGCTAACACGCCAGGCGCTCTTCCTGGTGCAGACCGGTCAAACGCCACCTTCTGCCAAGCCGATGAAGGGTATTGAATCCGGCGTATTTGAGATTATCGACGACTATGATACGAACACCTACCGTGCCATCTACACGGTCAAGCAACCAGAAATCTCTCGGCTGAAAAGCGGGAAGTTTTCCTATTACAGTGTTGAGCGACTGATGCGGTTCCTCGAGCGTCTCAACTGCGTGGTGAGAATTCATATCGCCCGCCCGGAAAATGAAGGGGTCGAAAGAGTCATTGCGATATAGTTATGCTTGGACTGGTTCGGGCCCGATAGGGCCAATTTGAGTTCACCCTGTCTTCCGGAAAGTTGTCCATGCCGCCTGAGGCTGAAAGTAGTTTAACCCCATAAGGAACGGTACGACGTCATTCGCATGTGTTATATTTGTGTTACCAGTACGCTAAGTGTTTTGTCAACAAAAAACGTTGACAAAATTGCAATCAAGATCTACCAGTAGATTAATATAGTTACGCGATTTCCGAAGACCAGAAACTTTGTTGACAGACCACTAAGTTACTGTAAATATTACACAAGATCCGGCCTCTCACGCCGGTAACACGGGTGCGGAGCGAATCCCGTACGGGCTACCAAAAGATGAACCCCAGGTCGATGTATTCGACCTGGGGTTTTCTTTTTGTAAGCTCTTTTTTTTAAGATGTTACATTTCTTCAGCAAAGAAAATTTCGATATCGGCGACTCGGCACAATATGCCATCACACATGGGAACTCCGGCAAGAAAGCCGACGGCCCTTTTCGAACCGCTAACGTTCATGCCTCCGCGTCCAGGTTGTTGATTTCGGACTCGAGCTGCGCAATGTCGGCCAAAATGTCGGAAAAAGCAGGATACTCCCCGTATATCATCTGACGCATGCCTGCATAGTCGGCATCGAGGGATCGCCGGATGAGATCTGGAGGAACGAGCTTCGTGGTGCCGGGTTTCGCCAGGTCGTACTTTGCCCATCCACGCGGGTAGAACTTGTCTTTGAAGGCAACGACTGATGCAAGCAGGTCGAGTTGTTCAAATGCCACAGTTTTCAGTGGCGACTTGGCCATGCGGGAAACGTCGTAGTAATGCCGGGAGTATCCCCGAGGTTGCGCGTTATCGTCGGGCCTGTGCGCTTCGTGATGGAGAATGGTGATCTTCTCCCAGAAGGAACGTTCAGCTTTGATAGCCCTGACCCGACAGAGCGGCTTGTCGAAAACGTCCGGCAGTGCTTCTGCGGCATACGGGGTAATCCAGTATTCGGCGTTGGGGATCCACAGCGCGAGGGGGCCGATCTCCAGCAGGATCTCGGCGCGAAGATAGTCGAGGGAGAATGACGCCGGATATCGAAGCAGGATGATTTCCGGATTGTCCTCGATCACCGTACTGCAGGTATCGCCCACGGCGATCTGAACCGCCGGCAGGAAGTCGTCCATCAGGTACCGTTGGGTCTCAATCCGGATCTCTTTGTTGAACCCATCCTGCTTCGTCCTGGACCTGTCGGCTTCGGGGTCATCACCGGTGACCTCGTTCCAGTCGAGAATGAGGTCGATGTCCTCGGAGAATCTCTCGATCAACCCGAAGACCTTCGACAGGGACGTACCTCCTTTGAACAGAATTTTGGGAGCAATGGTCTCGGAGGCAAACAAGCGACCGAGCACCCAGCAGACCCAGAAATCCTTTTCAACTATTGCCGGGTGCATCCCTTTCTCTGCCCCGGCCTCGCGGAAGAGGTCTGCACGATCTTCGGCCGACCATTGTGCGACACGATCCACTATGGTTCCTCCCGGCAAATGCGGAGAATGGTATCATGAATCCAGCCGTTAGCCGTCCGGGTATCACGCAGGATCCTGGACCTCTGTTCGGCAGAGAACTGTTTCCGGAGCTTCCCGATAAGATCCGGCGTTATGCCGCCCTGTCCGAGTAACTTCAAGCCCTGGACGATGAGCGAACTCTCACGGAGCTTGAACCCCGCTTCCTTCAGGGCGGTGTGCTGGAACTCGAGCACCTGCTTGCCGACGGTATACCGTCTGTTGGGTCCGTCGGAGAGGTACGCAATCCGACCGGGGACCTGTGCAGAGAGACCGAGTAGGTTCAACGCGGACGCACCGGTAGGCTGAATACGCCAGCCGAACTTCCGTGCAAGTGCTTGGGCGACCTGGTCGACATCGGGACTGAGCGTACGCCGGAGTTTCTCGCTGATCTTGGGGTAATCGTATATGCCCCGGATGACTCGGCGAATGGTTCCCTTGTTGTGTAGCCGGTGCAGAGCGACATCAATGGCAGACCGAGTCCCGAGCCCGACAAAATCTTTCTGGGAAAACGTCCACCCCTTTCCATTGCCATATATTATACTAAGAATTTTATTTTCAATATTTTGTGACATATCATATTTTTTCTTTTTGTAAGAAAAAATACCTGTTTTTTCTTACAAGTGCAACTCTATTCGCAGGCTTGGACCGTGTTTCCCTGCCAACACGCCGCTCACAGGGCCATCCAGGAGACCGAGGCAGGAGGCAATTCCATCCCATAAGGCACGGTACGGCACCTTATTTCGAGTGTGTTATTTTCTGTGTTATTTTAGGTTCCGGACGGGGTCCCCGGCAGCTCCGTGATTCGCACTGGCGCGGCGCAACTCCACGATTCCCCCGCGGCCGCCAGCGCCGACGACTGCTACGTCGAGAACTCGGGGAATCGCTGATCTACCCTCCATCTGCAGCTTCTACTGCGCCTGCGCACCCTTGTCGTCCTTGGGCACGGTCCACGAATCGGGGGTGATCGCGTCGTCCGGATGCGGCCAGCCTTCGCGGCGGATGCGCTCGCCAAGGGTGCGGAGTGTGGTGGCATCCCCCTCGTGGATCGAGCCATCGGGAAGCGGGCCGGTGTTGGCCAGCAGGCTGCAGTTGTGCGCTAGGGCATTGGCCAGCAGCCCCCAGACTTCATCCGCACCCAGGTGCTCGGTATCCTCGGCATAGCCCCAGCCACGACGCTGCAGGGTCATGCAGATCTCGTTGTGCTTGTTCCTGTTGCCCTCCCAGGCCGCGTCCGCCAGTGCTGCGCCGTGGTCATTGCCTTGCTTTCGCATGACCTCTGCCATCGAGTTGGCCGAATGTTCCGGTGCGGCGAAATCCTCTGTGCCCGTGGCCCCCTGCTTAAAGGAGATCAGCGCCTCTGAGCGCGTGCTCCGGATCAGCTCGTACGTGATCTCGATCGGAACCAAATCTGGTGCTCTGTAGTATCCGGCGATGATGTCCAGCCACATGCCAGCCAGTGGGAATTCGAGTTCGAGCAGCTCGCGCATGCAGGCATGGGACCACTCCCAGAATCTGGATGCTTCAGACACATCGGTGAGTTGATAGCGCGGGTCCCCCTGCGGGTAGGCAGGTCGCGCGATCTCGAGCATCTGCCGCGTAAAGGCATGCGGGTGGCGCCAGTTGAGCACGTGGGTGAAGTATGTGAAGAAACCCAACCCCTTGCGGTCACACTGCTCGGCCAACTCGCGCACCAGGTCACGACCGCACGCCGCATAGCTGTTGTACGCCTCCACGTCCGACTTCCACAGGCAGAAGCCTTCGTGGTGGCAGGCCGTGAAGGTTACGTACTGCATCTCGGCTTCCAGCGCCAGATCCGTTATGTAGTCGGCGTCGAAGCGCTCCGGGTTGAAGGACTGAAGGAGCTTCTCATACTCGGCGATCGGGATCTGCTCCTGGAACATCACCCACTCCCCCCGACCGAGCTGGGAATACAGACCATAGTGCATGAAGAGGCCCCACTTCGTGGCGCCAAACCACTGCAGATTGGCCTGATGTGGGTCCATACTCCACTGCCGCGCGTAGTCGTTCAGATACCTGGGCGCTGCGCTCATCGAGTTCTCTCCTTGCGGTGACATCAGGTGAATAGAATGCTCGAGTCCAATGTCTGGTGGATATACGGCGAATGAGCGACACTGCTCGCGGTAGACCCGTGATACAACAAAATGGTTTGAATGGTCTTCCTTGGAAACGTTTCCTGGAGAAGAGCTGCCTTCTGCTCCAGTTCAGCGACGACGGCCTTGCCGATAGGAGTCCGACTGTACTTCATCTCGCAAAGCGTCAACACATTGTCCGCGCGATCGAAGAGCAGATCGACCTGAACGCCCTGACGACCAGGCTTCGGCGCTCGAAAATACGGGCCGAAGCTATACTCTATCCCCGAAAATCCGAGAGCCCTGGCAATCATGGGGGCATGCCGAGTGCAAACCATTTCAAAAGCTCGACCGCGCCAACTCAGGAAGGCAGGTCGTTGCACCAGTGATGCGAAGCGAACGGTGGACTGCTCCGATCGAATTGCCGTCAGTTCCGGAACCATCAGAGCATAGTAGAAACGAAGATAGGCGTCTGAAAGGATATACTGGATCAGCCTTGTATTGGCAGGTTTGCCAATAGGGCGTATGGAACGAATGAATCCGGCAGCTTCCAAATCCTCGAGATGTCTGGTCAGCCCCCCACCCAGATCGATTTTCGCCACCTCTGAGAGTGCTTTGCGGAACATGCCATACGGATGTTTCGCCAGTGCGGCGATGATGCGAGAGTATGAATCGTTTCGCCCGAAATGGCTGACGAATATTCTGTCGAACTCGTCGACCAGAAATCCGTTCTCTCGGAAAGCCAGATCTTCAATCGCCAGATAGAGTGATGGGTAATCTCGGGCTAGCTCCTGGTATTTTGGTACACCACCGAGAATCATATAGGCATCGAGAAGTTCATCCGTTCCGTACTGGGGCAGCATCTGTGCCGATTCTGCGAGAGAGAACTCACGCAGATGGATGACGCGATCTGTGCGTCCGTAGAGCGCGCTGCCTTTGACAACCTGATTCAGTATGAAAGATGCTATGGAGCCACAGAGGATCAGTGAAACACCTGGAATCCGTGAAAGGTACTGATCCCAGACCATCTTCAGGTCGGAAACGATAGCCGACCGATAATTGGCCATCCATTGAAACTCATCGAGAACCACGCAGGCAGGCTGCTTCTTCAAAACGGGTTCCAGCAGGAGAAAGGCTTGCCGCCAGTTCTTGGGGTGAGTATCGGCGGTAATCTCACCGGTCTGTCTGGATAGTTGGAGGCAAAAGTTGGCTATCTGTTCAGAAGTAGGCTGATTCTCAAGTCCCTCGAAATACCACGCATGCCGGCCCTCCAGAACTTTGCGGACCAGCGCGCTCTTACCCACCCGCCTGCGTCCATAAATGACGGCGATAGAAGGGGTTGAACGATCGAGAGTGCGGCGAAGCTGAGATAGCTCTGTATCGCGCCCGACGAACAAAGGCGGAGATCCTGTTTCAAGCACAATATTCTTCCTATAAGGAAATATTAATCAGTGATAGGAAGAATATTGCTTTCTGTGGATCAAAGTCAATGAAGAACTGTATTAGCAAAACCATCCACCGGTTAGAATTGGAGTTGAATCAGATCAGTTCCAGCTCGTAGATCACTGGATTGTATCCGTCTGGACAAGCGTGTCTCGCTACCGATATTCCTTCCTCATTGGTGGCGAAGGCAACTTTGCCTTCATGCGCGAGGGCGTAGATCTTGGGCATCATCGAGTACAATGCGTGCAGGCAAATCCTACCCTCTATCTCATGCGTGTCCCAGTCGAAGGTAGTTATATCGCCTACTTTCTGACCGGCGCTACAGTGTCCTTCCTGACTCACTACTTTCACTTTTACCTTGGCCATGTCACTCCTCGTGCAGTTTTTTCGGGGATTCGGGCATCTGTCCGAGGTGCTGCCGTTCATCTAGGCTTTGCTGGAATCGTCATCGTATCGACAGTATCACCCTTCATGTCTCTGACCACTAGAGAAAAGTACAACTCAGAATGATCACTCGCCGGATGGTCGAAAGGTTACGATCACCGCTGGATGGTCGGATGGCCACTTCACTGGATGCCACCGATACATGTGCGCGTCGATGGCGCGGAAGCCCGTTCCCTTGTAGTAGATCCGATCGATGCGGCGGCCCTCCTCGGATCGGATTCGGGAATGAAGCTCGCGATAGGCATCGACCAGGCCCTGAGCCTCCAGCTCTTTACTAACCGGCCACTCCACGGCCAGCCCCCCGTGTCGGTCGGCAGTCGCCTCGATCCAGTCCAGATGAGAGTAGCTGTTCCAGTCTCCCGATACGAAGACAGGCACCTTATCGGCGGCGTCAAGGACCGAGGCCATCTGACGCAGGATCTCCTTGGTCTGCTCGTAGCGCGGCAGCGGCGGATACTCCCAGCTTTCGCCGACGACTTTCTCACCGTCGACCAGCTGCTGCGGGGTGACATCAGGCGCGCGCCAGGGCCGCCGAGGTCGTGTCGACTGGTAGTTGTTCCACACGGTATAGAAGGCGATCTCCCGGCCCGGATTCAGCTCGATATTGGCACCGCCGCTCATGAACGGCTTGAAGATGCGGTGAACGGTCGTGATCGGAAAGCGGCTCATGATCGAGTGGTTGGTGTTGTCATCGGCACTCATCGAGCTGCGCAGGTAGAAGTAGTAGCCGAGAGAGTCGGCGATGATCGCGCCGGCGCCGTACGTCTCCTGCATGGCGATGATGTCGGCACCGCTCTCGCGGATGACGTCGATCGTCCGCTCTACCCCAACGCTCTCGCCGTGCGACTTGCCCCCGTGCCAGATGTTGAAGGTCATCACTTTGAGATCGCTGTCGCCCAGCGTCGGCTCGATGACCTCGACCCTCTGGATGCGCTCGTATCCGGCCTGGATCTCCTCGCCATCCACGACCCGGTCCCACATGCGGACCTCGTCGATATAACCGGTGAAGCTCTCGCGCTCTCCGTGCCAGCGGGCGAGGATGCCCCCGACCGCGACGTGACTGCTGTCGGCTATGTTGCCGAGCCAGCCCGTGTCGTAGATAGCGACGTTGCGACCGTCGTAGTAGAGGCGCACCTCGTCGATCTGCCGGTCCAGCGTGAAGGCGAGTTGGTGCCAGCGGCCGTCGTTGATCGGCTGCCGCTCGGGCGTGGGCCGGTAGGCGTAACTCGGATTGTCCCTATCGACGCCGCGGAACATCATTCCTACGGTGGTGGCCGCCTTCTTCTTCGGTCCTTCCTCCTCGTGGTGGGCCGGCCCAAGGATCTGCCATTCCCAGCTGCCGTTCGCCTGCGCCCGAATCGCCCAGCCCCGGGTCTCGTCCGTGGTGCCCCGCCAGCCGCTGAAGCCGTCCATGCAGCTGACGATGCGATTGTCGTCGCGGGTGCCCGACTTCATCCGCACCCAGACCTCGATGGAGAGATCCCCATCGCCCTTCAACGACTCTACCTCACCGAGATCGACGGGGTAGCGATTCACCGCCGCACCGGTCAGATCCAGGCTACGGCCCACCACCCCCTCGCCGAAATAGGCCGGTTCGGGGGTCGCACCTAAATACATTGTACCAACCGAGTTGGCCAATCCCCCTTCGAACGACAGGTGCACTCGTGGTCCAGATGGAGCGCCAGCATGGGCCACACTACAAGCAATGAGCAGTATGGCAAGGCCCCATGGGAAGAATCTTTTCCAGCGCATCAATATATGACTCATCTTTTCGCCTCCAGGCTTTGGGGATAATTGGTCTGGCAAAGGCTTTTATGCCGCTGCATTAACTATTGCGGCCGCTTCACGAACCGCGAAAAAACAATGGGATAGTCAGAAGGATAACTGGCAATACCTTCTCGCAGGTCGCTGATTTCGATAATAGCCCTTTTGCGTCCGTCAAAATAGACTCGGAGGGAATTCTCATCGTCCATATAACTCCAGAATAGCCCACACCGGGTCGTGGTCCGAGGCGGTGTAGTGCGTAGGCTTGCCCGCCTCAACGACCCGCCATCTATCCTTGGGCCTGTACATGATGTGGTCGATCGTATCCAATACCTCTCCGCTGTCGTTTCTCACATAGACGAAACCGGCGTTTTCGTACTGGCTCATCGCGTCGTCGCCCGGTCTGGAATTGAAGTCCCCCAGAATCACCATCGGGATCTCCGCAACGCCTCCGCTGTCTATCCACGCCACCATCTCCTTCGCCTGGTGCGCGGCGAAGGGGTCGTGGATAGACAGCG
>Ga0233437_1007684_pt1 | contig 10325 bp, 10 predicted proteins | sample SI_122_August201_FD_182714 | JGI IMG/M metagenome (GOLD analysis project Ga0233437, IMG submission 182714) | Seawater microbial communities from Saanich Inlet, British Columbia, Canada - SI_122_August2016_200_MG | ecosystem: Environmental > Aquatic > Marine > Inlet | place: Canada: British... | reverse complement strand
GAATTGCCGCCCATAAAAGTACATCATCCCCCGTCAGGAATAGTCTGCTCACAGCTTCAGCTGCGGGCTAGGATAGTGTCTTATTTTTTATGTCCATTTTTCCATTTTCACCTGAGGCGGAACAGTTTATTATATTCACCCTGATAAAGCTGGTGGGCTATGGCTGGCAACTTATGGGGGCGGTCTAAATTATATGAACCCTGCAACCGATGAATTTACGATTTATACAGATACACCTGAAACACCCTATGGACTTGGCATAAAATACCCTACAACCATAGAAGCCGCTGAAGAAGGGAAGCTATGGGTAGGAACGCTTGGCTTCGGCATGTTACTCTTCGATCCTAAAACCGGAATGATCGACAAAGAATATGCGCCTGATCCCGATAATCTTGATGCAATGAGCGAAGGCACGGTCTATGATCTTGCCATAGATTCATCAAATAGTGTCTGGGCTGCCACCGCACGCGGGGGCTTGGAATTGCTTGACCCTGAAACTGACATCTTTACTCATCATTTCAACGATGTTGATGACGATAACTCTATTCTTAGCAACACTGTTCACGCACTATTTTTTGATGAGAAAAATAATATTATTTGGACTGGTACGGGCGGCGGATTGAGTGGATTGGAAATTGCTACAGGGAAATGGCTTAATTATACAAAGAATGATGGCTTGCCCAGCGATACGATCATGGGTATTCAACCTGGGGAAGGGAATGATCTTTGGATCAGTACAAGCAAAGGTATTAGTCGCTTTGAGCGTGATAGCGAAACTTTCTATAATTATTTTTCTCAAGATGGTTTGCAAGGTGACCAATTCCAGATTGGCACATCGCATCGCGGCCCTAATGGAGAGATCTTTTTTGGTGGGTCAAATGGGCTGACATTTTTTCAGCCTGATGAATTATCAAATAATACTTATTTGCCACCGGTAGTCTTTACTGAATTCTCTCTTTTTAATCAACCTGTACCGATTGGGAGCAAGGTACTACCTCGACCGATTGAGAAATCCACCCAAATTACACTCAATTATCACCAAAATGTCTTTTCAATCCGATTTGCGGCATTAAGTTACCAGCTCTCTTCTAAAAACCAGTACCAATATAAGCTGGATGGGTTTGAAGAAAATTGGTCGCCAACTCAAACATCCCAGGAAGCTAGATATACAAATATTTCTCCAGGTATTTATACTTTTAGGGTACGTGCTGCCAATAACGATGGGGTCTGGAATGAAACACCCGCTGAACTGATTATTGAAATCCTGCCGCCTTGGTGGGGGACATGGTGGTTTCGCCTGATCGCTTTCTTTGTTGGCGTTCTACTCATTTGGGGAATCATCTCGTTGCGCATTTATAGGATCAAAGCAATTAATCGTGATCTAGAAAAGCGCGTCAATGGGCGTACAAAAGAACTTCAAGATGCTAAAGATGATTTGCATCAAGTAAATGATGAGTTAGAGAAAAATTTGCAAGAAGTAAATGCTCTCCAGCAGAAACTAAAAGAGCAAGCTATCCATGATGCGCTGACGGGGCTATACAACCGCCATTACCTCGCCACAATTCTCGATGTTGAAATTGCACGAGCAGAACGCAGAAAAGATTCTATTATCTTTATGCTGATGGATTTAGATCATTTCAAGAATATCAACGATACTTATGGTCACGCAGGAGGAGATAAAGCTCTGAAAGCTGTAGGTGACTTGATGCGTTCTCAAACCCGTAGCAGCGATTTTCCTTTTCGTTATGGCGGCGAAGAGTTTATGATTATCATGCCAGAAACATCCCTGGAAGATGCGTTTAAGCGTGCTGAAGAATTCCGCATTGCGCTTAGTTCTATAAAGCTAGAGCATGAAGGGTGTGCTTTTCAGGTCAAAACATCTATTGGAGTTGCAGCCTATCCGCTTCATGGAAAGAACTTCGAAGAAATGCTCCTGGTCGTCGATGATGCTCTTTATCAGGCAAAACATTTGGGACGCGATAGAGTGGTTCTTTACGGTACAGAAGATAGTTCCCCCTAAAAAGTCAAAAAGCTACCCTATAGGTAGCTTTTTGTTTTAGTAAAAAGGTCTTTCAAACTATCTTCGTCTGATACTCCTCCGCCTTGTGCAATAGATTTGTCTCCACCACCACGCCCCTCGAGTGGGAGAAGGTGTTTCTGGAGAAAATCATTTGCATTAATATCTGTGTCATCTGCACAGGCAGTGACGAGTGAGAGTTTGCTGCCATCAAAAGATGCCAAGACAGCCACCATGCCGGGATAGGCGCGTAATTTCATCGCCAGCAAACGTAATTCTCCGGCATTTCGATTTTCAAAGAGAGCAGTCGCTAGCCATTTTTCTCCTACAGCTTCAGCAAGTTGCGCCATTTTCTGTGCTTCTATCTCTAACTTCATTTCACGCAATTTCTTTAATTCACTTTGTGCGCTCTTTAATTGCACGTGCTGGTTTTCGACAGTTTTTTTTAGTGCGTCTATGCCAATTGCCAAAAATTGCGCGCTTTCTTGCGCTGCTTTCTGCGTTTCGTCAAAATATGCCAACGCTTGCCAACCCGCGACAAAATGGATGCGCGTTTTCTGGTTAATTCGCTCCGTGCGGACGATCTTCAGCATCCCGACCATGCCGGTTCGCGGGCAATGTGTTCCGCCGCAGGCAGAATAATCGTAGGCTTCGATCTCAATGACGCGGATTTTGCCATCCACTTTTGGGGGGCGGCGAAAAGGCACGCTATCTTTATTTTCTACAAAATATGCCTTCATTGCGCGGTTTTCAAAGACGAGTTTATTGGCAGCTTTCTCCACGAGAGTAATTTCTTTGTCTGAAAGCATTTCTTTGTTGAAGTCAATTGTTGTGGGCGTTTCTCCGCTGATATGAGAAGAAATCGTCTCCAGCCCCAATTCTTTCCAGAAAACCGCCGAGAAAATATGTTGTCCGCTGTGATGCTGCATATTGGCAAAACGACGATCCCAATCGATTTTTGCGGGATAGTTGCCAACTTCAATCTCTTTATCAAGAATGTGAATAATTATCTCGTCTTCAATAATTACGTCCACAACGCGTGCCGAGCCTATCGTGCCAGTATCGTGGGACTGTCCCCCGCCTGTCGGGTAGAAAAGTGTTTCGGAGAGTATCACGCCAAAACCACGTTCGTCCCGCTGTATCTCTATCACCTCAGCGGTGAATTCTGTTTCCAGAGGGGCATCAAAATAAAGTTTTTTTGTCATAAGAAATTCCTGTCATTGCGAGCGGCTGAACGAAGTTCAGCTTGGCGAAGCAATCTCCCGCTCTGTGGAGGAGACTGTCATGTCGCAAGGGCATGCTCCTCGCAGTGACATAATCAAATAATTATCATCGCATCACCAAAGGAATAAAAACGATAGCCTTCTCGGATGGCGGTTTCATAAGCGTTTAAAATCATTTCTCGTTCAGCAAATGCGCTCACTAACATCACCAATGTGGATTTGGGAAGATGGAAATTCGTGATCATAATATCGACTACCTTGAACTCATAACCGGGCAGGATGAAGAGCGATGTCGCGCCGCTCGTGGGGAGAGTTGCTCCCCTTTGAGAAGCAGATTCGAGCGTCCGAACACTGGTCGTTCCAACCGCGACAACCCTGCCCCCGGCTTGCTTCGCGTTGTTGATCTTCGATGCAGCCCCGGGCGTAACCTGACACCACTCGGTGTGGATGTGATGCTCTTCGACATCATCTTCGGTGACCGGAGCGAAAGTGTCTAGCCCAACATGGAGGGTGACTTCAGCGCGCTTCACGCCTTTGGCTTTGAGTTCGTCTAAAAGCCTTGGCGTAAAATGCAGCCCCGCTGTGGGCGCAGCCGCGGATCCCGGCTCTTGAGCATAGACAGTTTGATAACGTTCCGGGTCATTGAGTTTAGCGTGGATATAGGGCGGGAGCGGCACATTCCCGATCTGCGGAAAATATGGCTCAATAGCTTCGTCGAAGCGAATGAGACGTTGCGCACCTTCGAGTACTTCCAATATTTCTGCACGGACTCCAAAGTCTCCAGACTTTGGAGCGTTGGTAGTATCCCGATGACTGGAGTCATCGGACTCCGTAGGGATGATAATTTTTTTGCCAGAAACCAAGCCTTTCCCGCCGACGAGCGCGCGCCAGGTTAAATCATCTTCTTTGCGGAGCAGGAGCAATTCCACTTTGCCGCCGGTTTCTTTTTTTGCGTAAATCCGCGCAGGGATAACGCGCGTCTGGTTGATGACGAGCAGATCATTGGGCTTTAGGTATTCGCCAATATCGCTGAATTTGCGATGTTCGATCTTACCATTTTCACGGTGCAAAACCAGCAAACGAGAAGAATCCCGTGGTTCGGCGGGAGTCTGGGCAATGGATTCTTGGGGGAGGTGGTAGTTGAAGTCGGAGGTTTTCATTAATGTGTTTGTTGAAGAGATAAGGGCTGAAGCCCTTACTACGAGGGAATGCTCCTTGTAGTAACCGCTTTAGCGGTTAGATCGTTTATAAGTCATCCCAGTCTTTACCAAAATGAGACGATGGCTTGTATTTCTTCCAATTTTCTTGAAGCCAAGTTTTTCCTTTCTCATCTTCGTATAAAAATAAACTCGACCATTTCCAAGCATACACGTCTTCTACCAGACCGTGTTTGACTGGATTGTAATGAACATAGTTTAGTGTTCTTTGAAGATGTTTTTCATTGCGTATCATTCTGTCTGAAAAGCGATACCAAACCTTGCGTTTCCCGGTCTGCCCATCTTCTTTATTCCATTGATGGGATGTTGAGCCATGAATATACTGTAAAATGTCAGAAATAATTTCAAAAGATTCTATGTTGAGTAAAAGGTGGTAGTGATTTGTCAGGATGACCCAGGCAATAATTTCAGCACTAACTTCTTGAAAACTTTTTATCAAGAGCATTTCAAAAGCCGTACGTCTTGTTGGGTTTTCTAAAATATGTTTATGCTCATAATTGGCTGCTGTGATTAAATAAGTGCCTTCTTCCCGCAATGGGTGTGGTGGAGAGTGCGCAGGGTAGCCTTGCTGTTTACGCCCTTCGACAACTTCTTTTCTTTCTTCAGGCGAAAGTTTTCTGTATTCGTAGGGCATATTAGAAAGTCTTTGTAGTAACCGCTTTAGCGGTTGAAGGGCTAAAGCCCTTACTACGAGGATTATAGCAATTTTGGTTGATTTTCTTCTCTGAATTCAAATCCCAAATGTTCATAAGCCAAGCGTGTCGCAACGCGCCCTTGTGGAGTGCGGTCGAGGAAGCCAAGTTGGAGGAGATAAGGTTCTACCACGTCCATGATGGTGTCGGGTTCTTCGCTGATGGATGCACCGATGGTGTTCAAGCCAACGGGTCCGCCACGATATTTTTCGATGATCGCTTTTAATACGCGTCGATCCATATCATCGAGGCCGAGGTCATCAATAGCGAGTAAATTTAGGGCTTCGTATGCAACATTTTTAGAAATTGTCCCGTCCGCGCGGACTTGGGCATAATCACGGACACGGCGCAAGAGGCGTAGGGCAACACGAGGAGTACCGCGTGCGCGGCGGCTGATTTCTTTGAGCCCATCTTCATCTGCGGGGACGTCGAGCAAATTTGCGGCGCGCGTGACAATGGCTTGCATCGCGTCGAGATCGTAATACTCAAGCCGATAAACTGCGCCAAACCGCGCCCGTAAAGGTGCGGTGACGAGTGCCAAGCGAGTTGTTGCGCTAACAACGGTGAAGTGAGGGAGTTTAAGACGAATGGAGCGGGCTGAGGGGCCTTTCCCAACAATGATGTCAAGAGAGAAGTCTTCCATTGCGGGGTATAAAACTTCTTCTACCGCACGCCCTAATCGATGAATTTCATCAATGAAGAGAATGTCTCCTGCGCGGAGGTTTGTTAATATTGCGGCGAGGTCACCGGCACGTTCAATGGCGGGACCGGATGTGACGCGGATATTGACATTCATCTCGTTTGCCAGGATATGAGCAAGCGTTGTTTTGCCTAAGCCTGGCGGCCCATAAAAGAGAACGTGGTCGAGAGCTTCTTCGCGTTGCTTGGCGGCTTCGATCAGGATTTCGAGGTTTTCTTTAACCTGGTGTTGCCCGATCAGATCCCCGAGATGTTCGGGACGCAGGGCATTATCAACTCGGTCGTCGGGTTTGGTTTCAGGGTCTAGGGGACGATTATCGGTAGATGTCATGGGATAGATTATACCTGAGGGAATCAAGCAAGTTGAAATTAAGAGCGAATACGATGACATAAAAAATGCGGGAATTTAAAATTCCCGCATTTTTTTGTTGAGCTAATCCAGAAAATTATCCATCTGGCAACGCAGTAGTAATGAATTGTAATTGCCCAATATCTATGGTTTTTCCTGCTTCGACGAGAGTGGGAAATTCGTACCCGGCATGGTCGTTAGCTACAATGAGAATGCGTGCCCCTGCGGGGACATTTTCGATTAGGAAATGCCCGTCTGCATCAGTTTGGCTTTCGAGATCTGTACCGAGGATGAAGATATAGCCCTGAAAAGGTTGACCTTTGTCATCAAGAACAAGCCCGCTAAGGCTGCCTTTACCTGCCAAGAGTTCGGCTGCGTTGCTTTGGAAAAAAGAGAAGCCGACAAAGAGCACGAGGAGTGCAAGTAAGATCAATAAGGTTTTTCTGATGCGATTTTTCTTCTTTGAAGGATCAGAGAGGTTTTGCGGGATGCCATCTTCAAATTCTTTGAGCGAAGGGGAGTTTTCAAGAGCCATTATTCTTCTCCTGTATTAGTAGAAAGTTCGCCAATGCTGAGATTGTCGAAGCAAACTTCGGTGCCATCCCAGGAGCGCAGCCCAACGCCGCCTTCGGTGTAAGTATCATCTTGCCCAACGAGGACTTCTTCCCCGTCGAGCGTAAAGGTGAAAGTGTCTCCTTCTACGTCGAGTTGTATGTCGTGCGGTTCACCGAACCAGTCGTAACCGGGCATTCTTTTAATGGCGAAGGGGGGAAGCTCGCGCCCATTGACCCATTTGCGCATAATAATTGAACCGCCACCCCAGCCTGGATCGTATTGGACAATATAGCCTTCGGTGCGTCCGCCCATATCTGTGCCACGGAAAAAGACGCCGTACCCGTTTCCTCTATCTAACTGTGCGCCGTCCAATTTGATGGAATAGTCTTCGTTATTGCTCATACTTTGGGAGCAATTATTGAAGTTCTTTGCACCAGCAGAAGTACATAGCTGCCCTTCTGAATTTGTCCATGTTCCATATTGAGATGTCCAATTATCTGCTGAAGCGAAATCATCTTCACAGTAGATTTCCTCTTCACCGCAGGTTTGCTCGCTTCCTAAGGTCTGGGCGGCGCGGCAGTAGGCTTCGCGGAGCGTGTATCCTGTCATTTCCAAAGAAACGAGTACACCGGCTATGATCAGAGCTACAATAAGGGCATATTCAACAAGCCCTTGCCCTTTTGTCGATTGTTTTGTAATGAGCTTTTTCATAAATACTTCCTTTTCTATAAGGCTACGCATTTTTCTTGGCGCGTTTGCGGGCGCGTTCTGCAACGCGCTGCCAAAGTTCTGAAGGTATTTCAGGGCGTTTTTTCTTTTGTGATGGTTCGCTCCAATGATAGGCTAAGTCTTCCAGCAACGCACGGAGTGGGGTCTCTATTTCATCTAATATCGGTGGTTTTCCCATTGTGATGGCTGAAACAACTGTGTTTGGGACGTGGGGGATAACAATAGATATTTCTTTTTTGAGTGCGCTTTCAATTTCTCCGCGTGGCAGGCCCTGGCTTTGGAAGTTCCAATTAAGGACAAGATCAGTTTTCTCTTTAGGATATTCAAGTTCATTAAAAACACTTAGCGCCATTCCTGCTGCGCGGACAGATGCCATTTCAGGTGAAAGGATAAGCAAAATTTTATCGGCTGCGTCTAATGCAGTAATGGTTGTTGATTTGAAATCATGGGGAAGGTCGAAAACTAAATAAGGGTATCGTGTTTCTAACAACTCAAGAACACGGTTTACTTTTGTATCTGTAATTTGATCTGCTTCAATTGCGCTGCGTGGTGCAGCGAGGACGCGTGTTCCGCTGGGGTGACGAAGCATAATTTGATCAATTAGATCAGCATCCATCTCTTCGGCCGGGATTTTAGTCAAATCTCCCCAAGTGTTGCGAAGAGATAGGTCAAGCATTAGAGCACTTTGTCCATTGACGAGTGCTAGATCCATAAGAACACTTTCTTCATCCCATAGCTGGCTTAGTCCGGCGGCAAGATTCGTTGCCAAAGTCGAAACGCCAACACCACCACGCAATGAAAAAAGGGCAATTTTATAAGTAGCGCGATCCGTTTTGCTTTCAGCACGAGCGTCAAGGTGGCGTAATAAAACTTTTACGCGCGCACGTAATTCGGCGGGGACAAAAGGTTTTGAGACAAAATCATCTGCACCCACTTCGAAGGCTTTTAGTCGATCATCTACGCTAGATAAAGCCGTGAGCATGATCACGGGGATATTGGCTAGGCTTGGTGTTTCACGAATTCTTTTGCAAAGCTCGTATCCGTCCATATCTGGCATCATCACATCCAAAATTGCCAAATCCGGTGGGGCCTTATTTGCACGCGCTAATGCTTCTTTCCCGTTTAAAGCGGTAGATGTTTGATAGCCTTCCTTCTCTAATACAGTGCTGGCAAGTTTCAGGTTAAGTTCGTTATCGTCCACTATCAAAATGTGAGCTGGCATGTTCTTTTCCTCGTTATCATTCACCTTCAGGGAAGGGGATTTCTTCCACGCCTTCTGGCAAGGGGATCGGCTCTGGCTCTGGGGCTTCCAAGACAGGTTCTTCTGGCGGGGTTTCAAGAGCAGGCTCTGGCTCGATCAAAATAATTTCTGTTGGTGTAGGGATGGGAGCATCTTCTGGCTCGCCATAGGTCTCAACAAAAGGAATATCTTCATATTTCATTAAGTCTATTTGCTCACGATTGTTGAAGAGTATGAAGGCTTCTGCAATTCCGACCAAGGCGAGCATGACTATAAGCCCACGGACGATCCAGGCTGGGCGTCGCTCTTTCATCTCTTTAGGCGTTACGAACTCCTTTTTACTTGCTGAGGTCTCTTCAACATTTTCGAGGGCATTTTGCCTTAAGGCTTCGAGCGCATCGTCAAAATTTTCTTGTGGTTTGTTTTTTTTATTCATTTCAAACTCCATTTATTTGACGGTAATTTTCACATTTTCAGTCTTGGGCACGCTAAACTGTGTAGACCAATTGTTCCTTGCGCGGGCACGATATGCACCATGCGCCAAAGAAACAGAAACGGTACCATCTGAGCCTGTCCTTGCCCAAACACCAGTATAGGAACCAGAACTGGAATATAAGTATACAACTTCATTCTTGAGCGGTGTTCCTGCTTCATTTAGAACAGTAATATTTACATCGCCTTCATCAATTTTAATTGTTTTTGAAGAAAGCTTGGGTAAAGAAACGACATCTGACCAGTAAGTTTGTCCGTGATGATAAACACGGAATTTAAAATCTCCACTAACAAGCCTAAGATTTACCTCTCCGCTTGCATTTGTTTTGCCATATTGCCCTGTCCACGCACCATTGCTGGTATAGGCATAGACATAGGTGTTAGCGATGCCTTGTCCGTTTGAGCTAACCACATTTACCAAGAAATTTTGCTGTTGAGTCTGAATAGTTGTTGATGTAGTCTTGGGCAAAGAAACCGTATCTGACCAAAATATCTGCCCTTGATAGTATGCTCTGAACTTGAAATTGCCATCAGACATTTCTAAAATAGCTGTGCCATCTGAGCCGGTTTTTCCATAGGTGCCTGTCCATGAGCCGCTGCTGCTATAAGCGTAAACGGAGACATTACTAAGTCCATTGCCCGCTGCGTCTACAACACGTACAGAGAACTTTTGTTGTCCTGTTTTAATAGTTGCAGAGCTAGTTTGGTGTAAATTAAGCGCATCTGTCCAATAATTATGTCCTTGGTAATATGCCCTAAACTTAAAATTGCCTTCGACCATATCAAGATCGATCACGCCATTGCTGCCCGTTTTACCATATACTCCTGCCCATGAGCCACTAGCGGTATAAGCATAGACATATACGCCACCAATCCCATTGCCTGCAGCGTCTTCAACCTTGACGGGGAAAGTTTGTTGTCTTGTTTTAATTGTCGCTTCTGTTATTTGATGTAAATTGGCGGTATCAGACCAAAATGCATGCCCTTGTGCATAAAACGCACCATGTCGCACACCTTAAACGGTTCAAGTCGCACAGCTTAAACGGAGTATGCCGCACAGCTTAAACGGCTGATGTCGCACACTTTTTATCAAGGGGGGGGGGAGAAGGCTG
>Ga0233437_1007683_pt1 | contig 10326 bp, 10 predicted proteins | sample SI_122_August201_FD_182714 | JGI IMG/M metagenome (GOLD analysis project Ga0233437, IMG submission 182714) | Seawater microbial communities from Saanich Inlet, British Columbia, Canada - SI_122_August2016_200_MG | ecosystem: Environmental > Aquatic > Marine > Inlet | place: Canada: British... | reverse complement strand
CAATGCCAGACTTTCAGTAAAATATAAAGCATAAAGATAATCATGCAGAATCACATTCAGTTAAAAAGCAGATCTCATTCAAAAAATCTAATTTGTATACATTTCAGTCACTTTTATTATTTTCTCGTAGTGAAAGCAATGGACTTCTTATCCACAGTAAATTCCTAATAATTCCGTGTAAGCCATTTGATTATAATTATTTATGTTGAGTTGGGAAGTAGTGGCTACTTCAATTATTTTGCAGTTAAACATGATAAACATTTCAAATCATTTCAAAATGTGATTTGCAAGTCATTCTCATAAGTACAATAATAACAGTATATCATCATCCCCTATCGTTCTGAATTTAAATTTTGAAAAAAAATGGTATAGTTTTTGGTAACATTTTTTATTTTGTCGTCGGGCGACCAATGTACTCATAATCCATTGGTCCGGGGTTCAAGTCCCTGAGGGCCCACCACTCAATATCCCCTGTTTCACGACGGGGGATTTTGTTTTTCTGGTTACTAACTCCCCCACCTCCAATTTCGGTAAACTATCAAATACTATCAAATATTAGGTAATAAAACGGGCATATGGTGGATACGGGTTTTTAAATGTGCAAGGGGTAAGGCGTATAGGCACAAATATTGACATGTATATCACCCTCTCACATTTTTTGCTAAAAGAACTACATGATGGAATTTCGGTGAAAACTAATTATAGTTTATCTGTACTTGGATTAGTTGTAGAATTTTGGAACTAATAAGAATAATATTCTTCCAGACAGAAGAAGAAATGATATTCCAAATATTAACCGTCCCCAAAAACAATTTTTCAATAATCTATATTCTTCATCACCACTAAGATGATTGTTTGCAACAACTTCTTTATATAAGACCCAATATTTTCCAAAAATTGCTATTACCAGTAAATAGGTAATGAGAATAAAGACAAACCCAATATCATGATTTCTGTCACCATATGCAAATTGTAAGTAGCTTAAAAGATAATGAATAAAGTCTAATATTTCTTGCATGTTTACCAACTAAGTAAATTAATCAATTTGAAACCTACACAATTATCAAAATAACATCTAAGTTATTAATATTCAAACACCAAAGAACCGAATTATTTGTATATTACAACTAATATTGACTCAATTATCCCACTCAAAAGTTACCATATAGATACATTCGTATATAGTGTACACATACATATTATATTCAACTCGACTTTCAACTAAAAAAGGATGGGTATGGGGAGTCCGACAGGGGGGTATGTCTTTATATATTTGGAGTTCATTCAATCTAAGGGCAAAACTACATCATCAGTCAAACAATAATATTTGAAACATCAATTCTATGCAATTATTAAAAAAGATTGCAAGTCGAGTTGGTAATACTTTTCATTTTTTTAATTCATCGATAGTCATTGAGGTAACTAACTTCTCCCCTGATATCCTGTACGTAGTAAATACAACATATTCGTTGCTTTTTTCTAATTCACCCTCTGGATTATAGGAATATATCAATCTTCTATCTAAAACATTTTCTTCTTTGTAAAAACTCTCTTCAATCAAATTAGAATTGTCATCATATATTAAGCTTTGCTTGCTTACCAGTGTTTCATTGTCTCTAATCTTACGTTTTTCAGTTAATTGATTTTTGACATTGTACTTTTGAATAGTTTTATAACCATTTCCTGTTCCAGTTGATGATTCAAATATGAGGTTAGAATTTGAGTCATATTCATATTTGTATTCCACAGTTGTTTTCTTCTCATTGCCTAAGCGTGATTTTTGAATTAATCTGTTTTGTTGATCATATTTTAGGATTTCATTCCATCGTAGTCCACTTGGATAGATACATTCTTTTCCAATTAGATTTTTTTGATCATCATAGGTAAAAACCAATTCTTGGATTAAGCTACCATCCGAATGGTATTTTGACTTATCTATAATATTCATATTTGCATCATATTTTAGAATTGTTTTCCGTCTTAATTCCTCATTCGAGCCAAATTGTGATTCTGAAATTAAAGAACTGTTTGAATCATAATAATATATTCTTCGATTTTGCATTAAATTTCTTGGATCAAATGTAATTTTTTTAATCAGGTTTTTATATTGGTCATATTCAAACATTATTCTTTTTTTGAGTTGTAAATTCGACCCATACTCAAATTCTCCAATCAAATCACCAACACTATTTATATAAAATAATTGACAAGATATTAGCTCTTGAATTTCTTCCCCAAATGAATCAGAATAAGTAAATTTTCTGATCTCTTTAATCTTTGAGACATTCTTCCTTTTTGACCAAGGTAAATTTTTCAGCCTCTTGTTTTTCATTTTCATTTTTATTCCGTCAGGGTTAATGTTAAAATTTATTGATATTGGGAATTACAAAATTTAAAGCAGAAAACTCATTTGATTTACGTGTTGTGTAAATTACAAACATGATATTTTAAATTTGTCCCTTCTCGTTCTTATTTCATTTGTCCTTTAAGTAATTTTTGTTTTTTTAAATATATTTCTTTACATTCCTTGCTACCAAATTCCATTTCTTTTGATCTGTAAATTCTTGTGCCATGCTTTTTCCCACAATTTATACACTCTTCCTTAATGTAATATTTTGTTAGACAACTTTCTTTGCAAAATATTTTATCTGGCATGTCATAATGCATTATTGTGTTAGCACCACCATCTTTTCCACATTGATCACATTTGATATCACCAAACATTATTAAATAATTATTTAAACATTTCTTAGTGCAGAAAATTTTATCTTTTGCAAATGGGCTTTCCCATTTATTGCCAGAGGTTTTCGTCCTGCCACATTTGGAGCATTTCACCCCAAATAATTGGAATATATCGAAGAGTTTTAGCAAGTTAGAGAGCATTACAGTTATGAATAATTATTTTTTTAATAATGATATGATAATAGTACTTCTTTGATCCACCTCCTTTAACTATAACCATTTAATGTGGAGGTTATTCAATTTCGTTCCCTTCTGTCAAAATAAATATTTCAAATTTACCACCATCAACTAATTTGTTTTTGATTATTCTTGTCTCATTAGAAATCACACTCCTAATCTTCATCAGATTTTTTGAAGGAGAATCATGCATTTTAAACTCAACGAAGAATACACACTTTACCACATCAAACTATTTGCCAAAAGTAAGGGTTACTCCCTCACGATAGAAGAAATCCCCAATTGTGACATGCATTGGCATTACTTAATAGCCCCTCCATACATTCATATATTTGATAAAGATATTCTAATCTATAGGTTTGAGCAATACTTCAAAGATTGGAAGTGTATGCCAATTAAACATATATAGGTAATTTTTTTCCAAACTACTAATAATTTGTAGATTCACGTTCGTTTACGAAGGATATTTATCAAATTAAAGACATGAAGATATATTTACATATTAAAAAATTAAGCCCGTGGAATCCCTGCGGGTTTTTATTATCTATCGGAGATCAGTAAAATGAAAAAGTTTTTCCTGCTTATTCTATTCCTAACATATTCTTTTACTCAGCCAGATACATTGTGGACAAAATCATTTGGAGGGATTAGCAATGATGATGGTTACTCGGTTCAGCAAACCCTTGATGGGGGATTTATTATTGTTGGAAGTACAGAGTCGTTTGGAGAAGATGCAGATATATGGTTAATAAAGCTTGATTCTCAAGGTAATGAAGAATGGAACAGGGTTATTGGAGGTAGTTGGTCGGAATCTGGGAATTCAGTATTTCAAACAAGTGATGGTGGTTTCATTTTAGCAGGAAGTACTAATTCTCCTGAATATGAGCCTTATGATGAGAGTTGGGCAAGAAGTGTTTTGTTAATCAAAACAGATTATTATGGTATCGAGGAGTGGTACAGTGTTTTTAATAATGGTGGAGGTACAGGAGATCAAGAAGGAAACTCTGTTTTACAAACATCAGATGGTGGGTATGCAATTGTTGGCAGGAGACATAGTAATTATCAATCTGACGCTTGGGTAATAAAGACCGATTCGAATGGTACTGAAGAATGGAATCAAACATACGGTGGGAATGACCACGATACTGGGTACTCAATTAAACAAACGGAGGATAACGGATATATTCTTTGTGGACAAACGGATTCTTTTGGAAATGGCAGTAATGATATTTTTTTGGTAAAAACAGATTCTGTTGGAAATGAAATATGGCATCAAACTTTTGGAGGTAATAATTGGGAAATTGGGATGTCTCTGCAAATTACAAATGACGGTGGATATGTTATAACAGGTTCGACTAATTCATATGGCAATGGTAATGATGATGTTTTTGTAGTCAAAACAAATTCTGAAGGGATCGAGCTATGGAGTCATACATATGGTGGAAATGATTCTGATAATGGTCTTAGTATTCAACAGACTATAGACAATGGGTTCATAATTACAGGTTCTACATATTCATATGGTAACGGTAATGCTGATGTTTGGATTGTAAAAACGGATATAGAAGGAAAGGAACAATGGAGTAATACATTTGGAGGGACTTCTCAAGAAAGAGGATATTCAATTACAGAGACTAATGATACTGGTTTTATTATTTGTGGATACACAATCTCTTATGGTGCAGGGAATAGAGATATTTGGATAGTTAGGACAGAATCTCCATCGTATGGTTGCACGGATTCATTGGCATTTAATTACGATCCAGATGCTGATACTGAAGACTTCAGTTGCGAATTTTTAGGTTGTTTAGATGAATTAGCAATCAACTTCGACCCGAATGCAACGATTAATGATGACTCTTGCTACTACATTGAAGATATTGATCAATACTTTCAGCAAAACTGGCAAGGCATTCCATTGAACCCAATGGGGATATATGTAAATTTTGCAATCTTGAATGAAATCAATCTCAGAGTTGGGGATGAAATAGGAGTTTTCGATGATAGCGAGTGTATAGGAATGATTCAACTAACCGATGAAATCACATCCCCAATCCAAATTTTCCTATCTCAAGACAATCCTGATAGTCCAGAGATTGATGGATTTATTTCTGGTGATAACATTTCTTACAAATTTTGGGATGCAAGTGAGCAAATTGAAGTAATTAACGTTAGTTCAACGTTGTTAAATGGAAACGATGTCTTTACTCCACTGGGATTTTCAGAAGTTGAACTTCAGGTTAATTCTATATTAGGTTGTACTGAGATTAATTCTATTAACTACAATCCAGATGCTACAATTAATGATGGTACATGTATTCCTACAATAATAGGGTGTATGGAAATTTATGCATGCAATTTTAATTCAGATGCAAATATAGAGGGGGATTGCTTGTTTTTTGATTGCGCACAAATCTGTGATGGCTCATCTTATGTTGATGATTGTGACGTTTGTGACGATGACCCCTCAAATGACAACGGATGTTTTGGCTGTATGGATTTGTGGGCATTGAATTATGATCCAAATTCAACGATTAATGATGATTCTTGTGAATACCCGAGCATTGGTGATATCTCGATGGATGGGTTTATTAACGTAAATGACATTGTATTACTTGTGGGAATAGTTCTCGATGGAGAGTATTATATTGACTACATGGATATTAACCAAGACTTCTATTTGAATATTATTGATATTGTTATTTTAGTTGATATTATTCTCAATCCTGAATACTTAGGATGTACTGATCCAAATGCTGGTAATTACAATCCTGAAGCATTATATAGTGATGGGAGTTGTGATTACAGTTATATTGTTGATATTGATGGAAATGTATATAGCATAATTGTTATTGGCGAACAACAATGGATGGGGGAAAATTTGAGGGTTTCACACTATCGAAATGGTGATCCCATTCCAACAGGATTCAATGGCAATGATTGGGGCAACTTAGATGTCAACCAAACAGGAGCGTATTCACTTTATGAGGATGATCCAACAAATGGAGAACTATTTGGATTTTTATTCAATTGGTTTGCAGTAGATGATGAAAGGGGAATTTGCCCAGAGAGTTGGCATATCCCATCTGACGATGAATGGATGGAACTTGAGATGTATCTTGGGATGAGTTATGAAGAAGCTCATGATACATCTTATAGAGGAACGGATCAAGGCAGTCAATTAGCAGGAAATGGCAATCTATGGGAGGATGGAGACCTGATGAATGATTCTGCATTTGGTTCATCAGGTTTTATTGCCCTTCCCGATGGGTACCGTAACGATAACGATGGCAACTACCACAGTATTGGTAACGTCGGTTACTTCTGGTCATATTCAGTAACCAGTAGTGACGAAGCCTGGTATCGGCTTCTGCATTACAGCACTTCAGAAATCCTACGCCTCAGCACCAATAAGCGATGTGGGTTTTCTGTCCGATGTATTATGGATTGAAAAATGGAAAATTTATTAAAAGAGGAAATATGAAAATACTTATTATTACCATACTATTTGCATCTGCATTTGCTGACACAATAACTTATGAGAAAAATTCAGCAATTGGCTATAAGGAATATTATCTTCAACAAGTAGAATTTGATGGTATTACAAATGGAAAAGTATTTTATACCTATACTTTGTCAAAAAGTAAAAGTAATGACCCGCAAGTATTAGGAAATATCAAATATTCTGATACTTCGTTTACAAATTTTACAAACTCTCTTCCTATTAGTTGTGATCAAATTCTTTCTATTAGTGATAATGAAGGTAAACCTATTGAATTTGACTGTTATACAGATCAAACAGGCCCAGATCAAATAGGCCCAGTAATTTCAGAAACTGACAATTCCACTGTAGTTACTCGGTTTGGTGGCATTTTAATTATGGCAGGCGCAGGGATGCTATATAGCAATACCTCAGACGACTGCTCAGATTGTGATTTAGAAGAATTGCAATCATTTACAAAGGACTCACAGGACAAACAAAAAGTTGCTTATATGCTTATTGCTGTTGGTGGATTGCTAATTGCATTAGGGGGATGATAAAATGAAAAAATGCCCCTACTGTGCTGAAGATATTCAAATAGAAGCAAGGAAATGTAAACATTGTGGTGAGTGGCTTGATCCTGAACATCAAAATAACACTTCCAATCATGATTCTGGCAGTGTTACTGATTTTTCTGCATATTCACTTTACAGATGCACGATTAATGATGGGGTGAACGCGTCGATATATGGTGTCGAACTTTGTGCATTGGATGAAAACCATCTTGCTGAAGTTATATCCAATTCTTACAGTCCCAAACATTCCCTAAATAATGAACCAATAAAATTATATAAAGGTAAATTTAGCTGTCCTAAATGTGGGTTTCAATACACAACTAATGAACGTGATATTGGTTGTGTTGTTCTAATAATAATATTTATTAGTTTAGGATTGGGATTAATTATGATACCATTTTTACCTTATAAATGTGAATGCAAGGCATGTAATCATAAATGGAAAAGCTAAATGATTCTGTTCATAATTTCATTTGATGTTGACAGTTTACCACTAATTACACTGCTTAGAAGGAACTACGAATATTTAGAAAGCCTGCTTCTGTTTTTTGAATAAAATATTAGGAAGGAAGTATTTTATTTAGAGACTCTCGCCCGACGTGAGAACGTCACTTTAGCGATGACCCCACGCATATATTTATTCAATATATCTTAAATATTATTTTAAGCCAACCTATCATAATTCGTAAATTATGTCGTGTGCAGATCGTGTATTATATTATGAACATAAATACAATGCAATATATATTATCATATTTGTTAACTATTTGTTTGTTGAAACCTGTAATAGTGATTATATTCGCTCCGCTTTTCGGGATAGTATTTAACAAAGTATGATTAAGAGATTAAATGATTAAGAAATTATATTTGAATAAAAAAGAATAAGCCCAAAAAGTATCCGAGGATAGCAATTTGGGCAAAAAGGAAATGTGCAAGTCTCCTATGTCTCAATGTTAAAGCTTTCCTCAGTTACTTTCCAAGGATTATTAATCGAACTAAATAGTTAATAATATTAGGAGTTGTATGAACAACGAACAGGAGAGTTGCGCCCAAATAACAACATACCGTGCATCAGTCTGGAAAACCTATCCGCATCTGTATAGACTGCAAACTGACGATCCATTAATAGCCAAAAAGCTTTCACGAAGAAAACGGTGGCACAGAGTTTCAGACTCACCCAATTCAGATCACTGGATTTATACTTCATCATTCAAAAGATCAAAGAAGGCTGTAGAGGCTCTCGAAGCATTAACAGGCACAAAAGCTAAGAAGAACATGGATATGTGGGAGGTATTTTACTCTCGTGATACAAAGTATCCAGAAAATAATAATAATGGCTCTATACCCTATAGTAATTCAGAAAGTGTACCAGTGTTGTACCCTTATTCAGGGGATGAGGTCGTATTGGAGGGTGAAAATGGGATTTAAAGAATTATACACGAGTAATCTTGAGAATCCCACACCAAAAGGCAATGAGATCAAAGCAAATTGCCCTTTTCACTGTGAGGATACAAAAGCCAATAAATCATTCTCAGCAAATATTGTTACTGGTAAATATCATTGTCATAGTTGTGATGCGAGTGGAAACTCTATAAAATTTGCAAAACTAATGGGACTTGATCCTACACCTTACTATGATCAGGAGTTTATTAAAACAACAATAGATGAGGATGAGGTGAATAGATTTCACGATAATCTTATGAAAAATCCCGAATATATCAGAGATACTTGGGATTTGAAAGTACTGGAAGACCTCAAAGTTGGATTGAATATTGGTTCAGAGCAATTGGTATTTCCAATTTTTAATAAAGAGGGGAAAATCATTAACCTCAAATATCATAAAGGAAAGCAAACAATAGGTTCGTATACTAACTTTTATCCTTGGCACTATCTTTCTAAGTACAAATCTGACTATGTAATCATCTGCGAAGGTGAGCCTGACACAAATACTTTGCTATCGTATGGTTTTCAGGCAATTACAGGTACAGGAGGAGCAAATAAAATACCTCCTAATATTTCTGAATTAATGAAATTCAAAAAACTTTTCCTGTGTCCCGATAATGATGAAGCTGGAGATAGCTTCATATGTAAATGGGCAGTTAGTCTCAAGAAAATGAATACCAAAATACATATTAGGCTTTGTGATCTTTCCAATTTTGTAAATGATAAGGGTGATGTTTCAGATTATTTTAATATTCCTGATAAAAATAGGGCTTCTTTTTGTTCTGAAATTTTGGATAAATCAAGATTCTATAAAAACTCTTATACAGATATACCATATTTCAGAGATGAAGAAATAAAATCTGATTGGTATATAAATCTTAAACCGAGAGATTTAATAGTATATTCAACATTAATGGATAGGTTCAATCGGTATAGAACAAGATTCAATAATTTCAATGGGAAGAGTATAGTTTGTCAGCCTGGGGAATGGATTGGTTCAAAAAGAACATTCGCAAATTATTGTGGAAAAGGCTTCACAGAACAAATGGTTAGCGGTGCATGGAACTTCCTTGCAAAATCAGGGAGGATAAGTCGCAAAACACTTCCAAATAAGGTGGCAACAAGAATAAAGATTTTAAGATGGAAACCAGCTTTTTGTCCAACCTCTCCAAGTGATACGGATAAACAGGAATATTCTGTTTTCACGACAGAGAACAATAAAGATGACGATGAAAGTGGTACAAGTGTTAAGGATGAAACGGTACATATTGGAGGTATAACTAAATATATAAGTAACTCTCATAAGGAAGCTATAGAAGAGGGGGGAGGATGTTAATAAGAACCTATTTATTAGAAGTAATAAGACAAAAACCTAATTACAAAAATAAATTTAACGTTTCTATAGTTCGCGTTTTGAAATTTTTATGCGAATTTATTGTCCTTCACGAAGTGATGCATCTCATAAAGGAAGCGTTTTAAGAGCCTATTATTTTTTTATCATGGTAATCATCAATATCTCATTTTTGGCAATAAAAGTTCGGCTATACCACCTGTAAAGTCCTGTAATGGGCATTCACGAGGCAAAATCTGAAAAGCAGTGATTATTTATTTTACAATTTTTGACAACAAGCAACAGAGGGGAATATGAAATTCTTAACAGTCAAAGAAGTCGGTGAAATCCTTAATTTCAGAAATCGAAAAATATTAGACCTGATTCACTTAGGGGATTTAAAGGCAATCAAAGTAGGTACAAGATTCAGGGTGAGTGATGTTGATTTGAGGGGGTTTATAGAAAAATCAAGAATAGAATCTATCTGGAAATAGATACCATTTGTGTACATTCTATCAATAATGCTAAGTTATAGGGTATGGCTAAACCAATAAAGGCTAAAACCAGAGCAAGAGCAA
>Ga0233437_1007679_pt1 | contig 10332 bp, 10 predicted proteins | sample SI_122_August201_FD_182714 | JGI IMG/M metagenome (GOLD analysis project Ga0233437, IMG submission 182714) | Seawater microbial communities from Saanich Inlet, British Columbia, Canada - SI_122_August2016_200_MG | ecosystem: Environmental > Aquatic > Marine > Inlet | place: Canada: British... | reverse complement strand
AAAGAGGCTCTGAAAGCATACAATGAAACAGTAGAAGTGAAAAATGCAATAGTTGCTCCAGTTTTTGACGTCGCAAGCAGATTTCCAAAAGAAGATAGATTGGTTATAGCTCACGCAATGTCAAGGCAAAAATTTGCAAGATTTTCATGTTCTGGTGGTTTTGGGTATTACAAAACTCCTTCTGATTGTACAAGTTGTATTGAGGCAGAAAAAAATGCAGTTCGTATAGGAATAGTTCCTTTTTACAAGTCAAAAGGAGAGAGGGTATATCAAATAGACGACGAAGTTCTTTATAGGGTCTTAGTTGGAGTAATATCAAAAATACCTGACCAAGGCTTAGCCTCCAGTTTGATGGAAGAGGAAGCCAGTATTCAGAATATGAAACCTGACATGGATCTCATCAAAAGATTGAATGAACAAAAAGGCAGACTAGAAATCTATGTTAAGGAAAAGGATACTGCAGTTGAAGATGCGGTTGGAGAAAGGATGGATAAAATTAGAGAGGCAATGGATCCTGTAAAAGATTTGCTTCGTTATAGATAATTTGCCTCGAAAGAGGCTTTTTTTTGTTTTAATTAACATTGGGGTGGTGAAGTTTCGAACGTAGTGAGAAATTTGGGAGAGCACCGAGCCGAGGTGCGAACCTTTAAACCCTTGTTAAACGCCCCGAACGAAGTGAGAGCGCAGCGTGGTCGTAGTGACTAAAAGGAGCGGAGAAGTTAGTTTTTAGCACTATACGTTCTTTTACCATATAAATAAATATCATATCCTAATTGGAAATCAGGTTTTAAATCAAATCTGTAAATTCTATCTTCAAACCAAAAAAAGATATCAATAGATATTATTATATTCTTATTTCTACTAATTGTTCTATCTAAATTTATTGTGTGATCTGAGTTATATGATGGTTTTGTAAGTATCAATCCTAAATTTGCTTGACAGTAAGCTAATTTGAAAGCATAATCAAATCTATCTTTATATGAAATTGCTTTAAATTCATAACAAATTTCATTATTTGAAAAATCAGGTTCGCCTACAATTTTTATTTCTTTTCCTATTTTTTGAGAAAATCTTAATTTAGATTTTTGAAAATAAGGCGACAAAGCTCTTTCGCAATAATTTCCAAATTTAGTATTGTTTTTTATTTTGGCAGTTTCCTTGATTTGAGGATTGATATATGAATTAAGAGATTTGTTTTTAGGCTTCTCATAAAATAAGTGATTGTTTGTAAATAAACTATCCTTAAATTTAGCATAAGATGTGAAAGGAATCATACCGTCAGGATTATTTCTAAAAATATTTCTATTGATTTTTAGCAAAACTTTAATTATGACTGATTTATATTTAATAATATCTTGAAATTGGCAATCTTGTATATCTGAAAAATATTTTACCAAGTCAATTACTTTTGATTCTCTTTTCTTAATTTTTTCTTGGTTTGATTTAATATCTAAATAATTCTTACATAAATTACTTAACCTGATTTTCTTCATAAGATAATGTTATTTAACTTCTTATATAAATCTGGTGCTAAAAACTAATTACGTTTAACAGTTATTATATTTACTTATAGAATATTTTGGTGATTTGTTTAGGGATGATCAAGAAGGATGGGGTTTTTACTAGTTTTGGGTTGAATGTGTGAGAGGGGGAGTTTATCATAAGCCTTTTTCCATTAAGACATCATTACGGCGTAAACTCCGCACTGGACATCTGTTGACGTAAATCATTTATAGTAAATATACTTCTTTGTCTTTAATAATGAAAAATTCAGTAAAATTGTTTAATGATAAGAGAATTCGAGTTGAATGGGATTCAGATAAAGAAAAATGGTATTTCTCGATAGTTGATGTAATTGAGGTCTTGACTGAAAGTGCAAATCCTAGAAGATATTGGTCAGATTTAAAGATTAAATTGAAAGAAGATGGTTCTGAGTTGTACGCAAATATCGTACAACTGAAATTATTATCCTCAGATGGAAAACGTTATTTAACAGATGTAGCTGATACAGAACAATTGTTTAGGGTTATCCAGTCGGTTCCATCCAAGAAGGCTGAACCATTTAAGCTATGGCTTGCAAAAGTTGGAAGAGAAAGAATAGACGAAACAGAAGATCCAGAATTATCTTTTGACAGAGCAATGAAAACCTATTTACAAAAAGGATATTCTGCTGATTGGATTAATCAACGATTGAAAACTATTGAAGTACGAAAACAATTAACTGATGAATGGAATAGAGTAGGGATTGAAAAACAAGAGGATTTTGCAACACTCACTAATGAGATAACCACAGCATGGTCTGGAAAAAGCGTTAAGGAATATAAGCAGTTTAAGGATTTGAAAAAAGAAAATCTAAGGGACAATATGACAAATGTAGAATTGGTTCTTAATATGCTTGCAGAGGTTACCACTAAAGAGATTTCTGAAGAGGAAGATCCAATTACTTTTGATGAAAGTAAAGAAATTGCAAAGGAGGGTGGGGAAACTGCAAAAGTAGCAAAAGATAGACTCGAGAAAAGATTAGGCAGAAAAGTTGTTACTTCAAAGAATGCAAATGAGATTCATTTCACGGATAAGAAAAGAATTCAGAAAAAATAAAATTGTTTCCCAAAAACAAAGCCTCTTCCGGGAGTTGAACCCGGGACCTCTGCCTTATTGGATTCCATCCAAAACTTATCTTTTGGACGAAAGTTACCAAGGCAACGCTCTACCACTGAGCCAAAGAGGCGCTTATAAGTCAAGAGATTTGTATTTTGTTTATATATTTTGCCCTTATAAACAAATGTTACAGAAAACAATCACACCAAACAGCAATCCTAACTAGCATCCCACTTATACAATCTAAGAAGCTCATGCTTCGTCTTCTTCTTATAATACACCTTAAAATCGTTCACAAGAGCCTGAGTATCATTAAATACCATATAGGTAGGCCAATACAAAGGATGAACTAAATCAATACTCTTAATCATCTGTCCTTCAAAGCTAATGCTATGAACAAGATCATACTCAACCTTTTTTGGAAATATACCACCTCTACCAATAAGAACCACATCATCTCTCAAAGTGACGTAATACATACGACGAAATACAATTAAGTAGCTAAAAAGCATACCAATAACCCCAAATATCAATATAGAAGGGATGATAATACTAATAATAGCTATAAGTCTATCATTAGCTATTGCATCAATTGTTAGCCAAAAAACAAGAGAGAACGCCATGACAATACCGAATAGTATAAACAGTCCTAAATTAAACCACCCAGCTGGCCTAGCTCTGTAGACCTTTTCCATAGTAAATTTAACGCATAACAACCTTATATGTATTGTGGAGGAGAAGAGGACGCTTTTTTTAGCTCTAGAGACAGATTTTTTTAATTCATAGGGACGGGATTCTCTGAGGCTTTAGACGAAGAGTAGGAAAATCTCTGATTTTTCGTGGTTTGAAAGATTTTTTGTAGCTTCGAGTTTTCTGAGAAGCTCGAAGAATCTTCGATTCTGAAGATGTTCAAATATCGTCCCTAAAAAACAAAAAAGAAATGTGAGGGACGGGATTTGAACCCGCGAATCCACTAAGGAACAGGATAACTTATCAGCCCAGGCTCGAACCCGGGATGCTCCATCATGAACTTAAGTCCTGCGCATTTGACCAGACTTTGCTACCCTCACATAATGCGCGATAAAAGTAAAACGGCAACTCTTTTTAAATGTATTGCGTCTCGTCGGTAGATATTCGTCACATTTTTAAACGAAAGTCTATTCCTAGCCAACATGCAAGTCATAGAAAAAGAGGAATTTGAACAAAAAAAGGAAAATATTATCTATCAGATAAAGCGAGGTTCAGTCTTTATTTATCCAACTGACACCATTTATGGTATCGGCTGTAACGCAATGATAGACAACGCAGTACAGAAAGTTAGAGATATAAAAAGCAGATATACAAGACCTTTTTCTGTAATTGCACCATCCGTTCAATGGATAAGAGACAATTTCGTTGTAGATGAAAAAGCAGAAGAATGGCTAGCTCAACTACCAGGTCCATTAACATTAATTCTAAACATAAAAACAGAAGGAATAGTGTCAGAACTCGTAAACGCAGGACTAAAAACAGTTGGCGTAAGAATTCCAGATCACTGGTTTAGTAAAGTAGTAGAAGAAATTGGATATCCAATAATCACTACATCAGCAAATCATGTTGGCGAAGACTATATGACTAATTTAGACGATTTAAATTCAGAAATAAAAAACAAGGTCGAATTCACTATATACGAAGGCGAAAAACAAGGAAGGCCATCAAAGATTGTTCATCTAGAAAAAGAAGAAGTTAAAATTAAGGAGCGTTAAAATGAGAATTCTTGCATCCGGGGATATTCACGGTGATAGCAAATTAGCTCAAAAGTTAGCAGACAAGGCCGTAAAAGAAAAAGTTGACTTAGTAATTCTAACAGGCGACCTTGGAAACATGCATCAAATTCCAGAAAATATTCTTGGTCCATTTGCAAAAAAGAAAAAGAAAGTTCTACTAATACCAGGAAATCATGATACTTTCGCAACAGCTGATTTCTTAGCAGAAGTTTATGGCGCAACAAATTTACATGGCTATACAGCAGTTTATGACGGAGTAGGTTTCTTTGGCTGTGGCGGAGCTAACATGGGAATGGAAAAGTTACAAGAAGACGAAATATATGATATCTTAAAAAAAGGATTTAACAAACTTAAACCATACAACAAAAAGATCCTTATTTCACATGTACATCCAGCAGAAACAGATATGTCAAAGCTTTCTATGATAGTACCAGGGTCTGACGGATTAAAAAAAGCAATTGACCGCTTAGAGCCAGACATAGTTCTTTGCAGTCATGTCCACGAAGCTTCAGGAATAGAAGAAAAAGTTGGAAAGACAAGAGTAATTAATGTTAGCCGAGAAGCTAGGATTTTGGATCTTTAGGCAGTATTTCACTTGGACTACCAAGCCCTACGAAAGTATATGAATTTTCCATTCTACGTCTCACACGTCTCGCCATTTCGGGTAGACTCAATGTTTTGAATACATCATATCTAGCCTGTCCTTGCTTAAACTGAGCTTCCATATGCACCTTGTTTTCATCGAAGAATCGTGCATGATATGCTGCAACTTGAGGATTTATATGTGCTAATACTTCAGTAGCAGTAGGACTAGCAAAAAAGGTATGTTGACTTGCTGTTAGTGCATCATGTGGTGTATCGTTAGTAAGACTCTCAAGTCCAAGACGTACGTAGTCAATTGGTGCCATATCAGGAACTTTACGAATTGAAACAAAAGAATGTGTTCTAGTAAATTCAGAAGAAGGTGCGGTAGAAGCATGATCAAGTTTTAGATAAGTTGCTTTTGTAGCAGGCATTATCTGGGTCATACGTCGTTCTAACATATCAAGTATTTCTGATACCGGCCCTCTGGAAGAGCCATCTACAACTTGAGCTAAAACGGGGCGTGTTACTAAAGAAGTGTTCCTAATTTCGACTTTTTGAACTCCATCTTTAGATAGATATGCATTCATTCTAAAACTGTGAGTTACTGGAACTACACCATATATATCATCTGTATACTGAAAAGGCACAAAAGAACAAAAACCTGTAGGAAGTGGTAGTGAATTATCCCATCCAACCATATCAAGTTCAACCGGTGCCATAAAATGAAGAAACTAGGTCAACTATAAAAGAATATCTATATTTTGTAAGGCATTTTCGCAACATCCTCAAGCGTTACCGTAACACATGACCCTACATAACGATTAACAACTCGCGAAGCCATCTTGGCAAGATTCCATGTACAAAGGCTATATTCACTATCTTGCGCCTGTTTAAACGCAGCTTCTATACGAACTTGATTTTCTTCAAAAAATCGCCATCTATATGCATCAGTATGTGGTTTAATGTGTGCCTTGATTGCATCTCCATTTACAGAAGATGGTAAACGGTCTGTAAGTAATTTAGGTGTTTGATTAACAGCTGGTGGTGTTTTCCTTCCAGAAAGTTGCTCAAATCCAAGACGCACAGCATCTATTGGTGAGGCGGGAGGAATCATAAACGGCTTTTCTAATATTTCGGGGTCTAAGACAGCTGCAATAGAAGCGTCTGTGGATGCATAGTCCAGAGTTAAATCAGGAACCACTATAGTAGGTACATCATTCCTCTCTTCATCAGGAGTTCTTTCGCCATAAAAGCGTTTAGGGAATTGTATAAAATTAAGAGCATCAAGCCTAACTTTTCTAAGTCCTCTTGGTGAGAAAGAGGCAGTCATTTCTAAGGTTTGTATTACGACAAACACTCCATACTTTCCATCCGTATATTGACATTGTAGATTAGCTATAGATCTATGTGCTAATGGTTTTGTACCATCCCATCCTGGCATGTTAAGTTCCATAAGAAAATGGAAACAAGAGTAAGTTTAAATTCATTTCTATTGTTTAAGGACATCATCAATTGTTATGTGTCTCTGAGACTACGATTTTTATTGCTTTTTAATCATAAAAGAACAATTCATCAAAGCCCTCAGGAGGTGGAGGATGCATAACAGTCATTTCAATTGAATCATCAGCAATGTGCTCTTGTGTAAAACGTGATTTTATGTCACTAAGACAAAGATAAATATTTCCAATAAATAAGAGAGGACTTTTCCATGAAAGTTTATATCGTCTAACCGCTTGCAATGAAATCGCATCTAAGCGAGTAGCATTTGTTTTTGCATATTGACGAATGTATTCATCAAAAGCAGTCGCTGCATAAGCATTTAATTGGTTAGGAAAATTATCAAGTCTATCTTCTGTAACTATATCTGCAAGTTTACCTAAACCATCTCTAAAATCTTCTGATAATGGTTTTTTTGACCCTCGTAAATCACGAAAATAAGAACGCTTCATAGGGCTACGACCAAAATCCAAAGGAGCATCAATTTCAAGTCGATTACCTCGAATAACAGCACCAGAAAAAGTAGTAATTCTGTTAATGAAGTTAGAATCAGGTGATTTTCTAGTACCAATACTTGTATGAGCCTCCATCCGAAAATATTCCGCTCCCTTTTTACTAAATTCTGCAAGAATTTCTAATCTCATATAAGCAAAGTGCACTACATCAATTCCCCCATAAGTGCAAGGAATAACCGTAACACATTTTGGTGGCAATGGAGCACTTTCAGAATAATTCAGTAGTTTCATGAAATAAGGTAGAAATATATATCTTATATACCCCATGCATAAAGATAACGTGTAGGAACGTAATTAATCCTCAACAGGAAAACGGTCAAGCCCTAAATCTACTGTTTCTTTCCATTTAGCATCAGGAGAATCTTCAATAAGATCTTTTTCTGTGAATTTTCCAAGTATGTCAAACGTCCAAAGAAGACCATGTCCTAAAGATTTAAATGGTTTTCTCCATCCAGCAGACTTGTAATTGCCAGCAGATTGCAATGCAATCGTATTCACACGATCAGCATTTGATGATGCAAATTGATGAATGTATTCAGCAAAGATTACAGCAGCATAAGCTCTAACTTGTTCATGTGGAAGTACATTCCCGCTTTTTAACATATGTAAACAAAGTGGTCTTTCTAAAATTAAATCTAAAGGATCGTTTTTTTTAAGGTATTCTGCAACTCTATGTGTAAGATTATCAAAACCAGTCTGAAAATGTTGTGATGGTAGTCCTTTTGAGTCTCTGGTACCAAGAAAATATTTAGTTACATGAGGAGTACAGTCATAGACAAAGGGAGATGGAGCATTAATTTCAAGTAAATCACCTTGCACAATTGCAGCAGCATCACTTGTAACAAATTCATCAACGAGAGCCAATCCATCGAGCGTCGCAGGCTTTCCGTCAACACCTAACACTTCGGAAGAACATATAGCCGTATCAGCAGTCATATTAAACCCATCAACTCCTCTTCTGCTAAAGTCAGCTGTGAATCCTAATTCCAGAGTGGCTGTGTGAGCTATACTTCTTCCATCAGAATATGTAGCAGGAATTATTGCAATACAACCCAAAGGTAATTGAGCACCGGTTTCATAATTTAATACTTTCATTAAACAGGGTAAAAATAACTCGTTTATATACCTGTCGCAACCTTTAAAAGAAGAGAATCTATAAACAAATTAAATGAGAAAACTATTTCGCTCAGCATTTGTACCAATCATAATAGCAAACATAGTCTTATTCGTTTTGCAACTAACCCTAGGTTCATGGTTTACAGAAATGTTTCTATTAATTTCAAGTGATATACTAGCAAGGCCATGGATATTAGTAAGCTCAATGTTTCTTCATGCAAGTCCAACACACTTGTTCTTCAACATGTATGTGCTCTTTATGTTTGGACCATTAGTAGAACAAAGAATAGGAAAGAAGCGTTTCTACATAATCTACTTCGTCTCAGGAATATTAGCAGCTCTCGCAGCATCATTGTTCTACGAACGAGCTTTAGGTGCAAGTGGCGCAATAATGGGAATACTAGGAGTAACAATCATGCTTCTACCAGATCTAAAAGTGCTATTCCTTTTCTTCCTACCTATGTCTTTACGGACAGCAGGAATAATATTTGCCTTAGTAGATCTTCTAGGTGTATTTTATCCTTCAGGAACAGCTAATATAGCACACCTTGCAGGATTAGGCGTAGGTGTAGCATATGGTGCGTATTTGTTAAAGAAAAGAAAGGTGTTTCATAAAAATTTCATACAAAGACCGATTACAAAACAGCATCAATACAAAAAGCAAGGTAAAACTCACGCATACAGTCAGACAATTGAGCTTTCAGAGGACGATATGCAAGAGTACTTGAAAAGCGGAAGGCTCTAAATATATACTGTAACACAACTTTATATTTAAATCAATAATGGGGTATATTAATTCCGGGTTCTTGCAAAAATAGCTAAATCCAAATAACAGGTGATTAATTTTGGTTGCAAAATACATAATAATAACAGGTGGAGTATTATCCGGCCTTGGAAAAGGTGTAGTGTCAGCGAGCGTAGGACGTTTGTTGTCATCAAAGTATAAAGTAGTTCCAATGAAGTGTGACGGTTATCTAAATGTCGATCCAGGAACGATGAATCCAACAGAACACGGCGAGGTATTCGTGTTGGATGATGGTGCTGAAGTAGATCTAGATTTTGGTCACTACGAACGGTTTCTCGATATAAACTGTAAAAAGCCATGGAATCTCACAAGTGGAAAAATATTCCATTCATTGATGGAAAAAGAGCGAAAAGGAGAGTTTCTTGGAAAGACTGTTCAAGTTGTTCCTCATGTAACAAGAGAAATCAGACAAAGATTCCAAAAAGTTGCAAAGGAAGAAAAAGCTGATTTAGTGTTAATAGAAATAGGAGGAACGGTTGGTGACATCGAAAATCTATGGTTCCTTGAAGCATGTCGAGAACTTGTAAATGACGTAGGACGAGAAAATATATTATTCATACATCTTGGACTTGTTCCAGTAATTGATGCACAAGGTCAACAAAAGACAAAACCACTTCAACAGTCTGTTGATCTTTTAAGGCAAAGAGGTTTGTTCCCAGATATTATCATTGGAAGAAGTAAAGAATTATTACACAACGATGAAAGAGAAAAATTAGAATTAAGATGTAACGTTGGAAAAGGCGCAGTCATATCTGACCCAGATTTAGAGAGTGTATATGAACTTCCATTGATTTTTGAAAAAGAAGGTCTAAGAGAAGCAATTTGTAAGAAACTCGACATAGAAAAGCACGAAGACATGGCGGGATGGAAGAAGCTTGTTCAAAACATGGAGTCTCCTAAAAAAGAAATCACGATTGCAATTTGCGGGAAATACACAGGACTTGCAGATTCTTACATAAGTATTTTAGAAGCTCTAATACACTGTGGAGCACACCAAGGAGCAAAAGTAAACGTTAAGTGGCTGGAAACAACAGATATCACCAACGTCGCTCAAGCAAAAGAACGCCTTAAAGGAATAGACGGCATGATTGTACCTGGTGGTTTTGGAAGTCGTGGAACTGAAGGAAAGATTCACACAATTACTTATGCAAGAGAGAACGGAATACCATTCCTTGGAATATGTTACGGTATGCAGTTAGCTGTTGCCGAGTTTGCAAGAAATGTCTGCAATTTAGAAAAGGCTAATAGCACAGAAATAGATGAAAAAACAGCTCATCCTGTTGTTGATATTCTACCAGAGCAAAAAGAAGTAACACATAAAGGTGGCACTATGCGTCTTGGAGCGTATCCTGCAAACCTTAAGAAAGGAACAAAAATTGCGGAATTATATGGTTCTTTAGAAGCTTCTGAAAGACATAGACACAGATATGAAGTTAACCCTGATTATCAC
>Ga0233437_1007675_pt1 | contig 10337 bp, 5 predicted proteins | sample SI_122_August201_FD_182714 | JGI IMG/M metagenome (GOLD analysis project Ga0233437, IMG submission 182714) | Seawater microbial communities from Saanich Inlet, British Columbia, Canada - SI_122_August2016_200_MG | ecosystem: Environmental > Aquatic > Marine > Inlet | place: Canada: British... | reverse complement strand
CAAATATTAAGGATATTGAAGAAAACTATAAAAGTATTTTACACGAATCTTGGGGAAAATATGTAAGTCCAGATGACCTACCTGAAAATGCAATTGGGAAACTTTTCAACTACACCGAGATAAAAGATGTAGTTGATATTGATACTGATTTACAACAAGGAGAATTACAAAAGGAACTTGTTTCAAGTTATATTATTTCAGAAGGACTGGAACAACAGATAATTGATTTCTTTGATAATCTAAAAAAGCCAAATCATAAAGCGGTAAAAATTATTGGTAATTATGGAAGTGGTAAATCTCACTTAATTGCTTTTTTGGTAAGCGTAATAAATAATCCTGAATTACGACCATTAATTAAAAATAAAACTGTTCTAAAAGCAACAGATAAAATTGCTCGTAAATTCTTTACAGTACAATTTGAATTGCAACCTGTTGATGTTGATTTGTCTTATTTCTTTTTCAGGGAAGTTGAGAAACAAATTAAAAAAACCTATGGTTTAGAAATACCAAAATACACGAAAGGAGAAACCTTAAATTTTAAAGACCACCTTGCAGAGATAATTTCATTTTTAAAAGAAAAGGACCCGTCAAAAGGTTTATTGGTTGTAGTTGATGAAGTTTCAGACTTTTTACAAGCAAAGCAAAGTTTTCAGATAAAAAGAGATTTCCAGTTTTTAAGAGTTGTAGCTCAAGTTTGTCAGGACCAGGATTTACTATTGGGTATTTCAATGCAGGAAGACATTTATTCAAGTCCAAAACTAAAAGAAATTGCAGGTGATGAAGCCAGAATTAGCGAAAGATTTCAGAATATTATTATTCGGAGAGAAGCCGTTAAAAAAGTTATTTCGCAAAGAATCGTACCTAAAACGAAAGAACAGGAAATTGAAATTGGAAGTAAATTAAAACCGTTCATTGACAAAATTGAAGATGTTGCCAATAAACAGGATGAGTACATTGAACTATTTCCTTTTACTCCCGGTTTGTTAAACTTATTTCACGAACTACCCTATTTTGAAAAAAGGGGAATTATTCAATTTGCCCAAACCGAGTTAAAATATGTTATTGACAAACCTTTTCCATACTTTTTTACATTCGACAGGATTTATGATATTCTTTCAAACAATCCTAACAACAAAAACCTTGAAGGCGTTTACGATTTAGTCAAAACAGTAAATATTGTTGTTCAGAAAATTTCAGCTAACCTCGAAGAAAAGTTACATACTGATGCTATCAAACTAATTAAAGGTCTTGCTGTTTATTCTCTTTGGAGTAAAGGACAAAACGGAGCAACAGCCAAAGAACTTGCAGAGCAATTATTAATTATTCCGCAAAACAATTCTTTTGAGGCGTTCATGCAGGTTTCAATGATTATTAAGAAGATTAAAAACATAACTGATGGATTTTATATCAAAGTTGTAAAAGACGAAACCACCGGAAATGATTATTTCAAATTCGACCCTGCAATTGACGGACAAGACCCTGATGAGCGAATAGAAAATGAAATTGTTGCAGTTGGAGGTGATGAAGACAAGCAGGAATCTGTTTTGTTTGAGCAGATAAAAGAGATTCTTGATAGTGAGCATTATAAAAACAGTCCAAATATTTTTATTGACGAAGCCACTTGGATGTCCGTTAAATCTTTCAGAAAAGGTTTAATTGTTTTTCAACGAAAAGGACAAGAAATAGTTTCTGTTGACAAAGCGGATTATGTTATCAATTTCATTTCACCATTTAGCAGCAAAAAGCCACTAAAATATGCCGACAATCAATTAAATATTAAGCTGAATATTGGTAACCAAGAAAACATTGAAATCATTAAAAGAATTGTTGCCATAAAATCACTGATTGGTAAAAACATGTTGGTTTCTGCAATGAGCAAAAGACTTGGCGAAACGGTAAACGGATTTAGAAATCCTGCTGGCGTTGTAGTTCCGGGCATTAAATATCGTATTGCAATGTGGGTTCAAAATATTGCAGAAGCCGAATTAAATGGCGATAAAGTTTCGATAAAATCTACACTTGGAAAGGACTTTAATAATCTTTCGGAAATTGTTTCGGAACTAAAAGAAAAACTGTTTGATAAGCTTTTTAACGATGAGTTTCCTGAACATCCAAAATATGCCGAAACTTTATCATCTAATAATATCGTTTCCACATTAACTCACATCAGTCAGGAAGTTGCGAACGGTAATTTTAGAGCTTTGTCCGTTAGAAGTAAAAACTTTTTAGACACGCTTAATTTGCTAAATGATAATGGCGACCCCGATGTTGGTTCAAACAAAATTACTCAGCTAATATTAACAACCATTAATGCTAAAAACGGCAAAGTGGTTGACATAAATAAAGAAATTGTTGCTGAGCTAAATAAGACGCCTTACGGTCTTGAACCTGAAATTGTTTACTTCCTGTTGATTGTTCTTGCAACTTTAGGAAAAGTGTCGTTAAAAGGACGTGGTGGTGATGAAATCGACATTTCAAACATCAAAGAAAAATTCAAAAGCATTAGCCAATTCGAGAACATAGTTTATGTAGTTAAGAAAGATGATTTGTCATACGACTTTGCTCAAAACCTATTGAATGCTTTAGGATTGAATGGAGCAAAAATGTTGCAGGAAAAACACCGCAATGATGCTTTTGTTGATTACAAAACCAAAGTGAAAGATATTACTGACCACATTACTTCAGTTGATTTCCTAATCACAAAGTTAGAAAGTAAATCTTCTCTTTATCTGAATATCGACAGTGCAAAACAAATCTTAGATGAAGTAAAAACAATTGATTGGCAGGCAATGGATATTTCAAATCATGCCAAGTTTAATAGCCTGGAATATCTTAAAGCCGATTTGGCTAAAATCACTCAATTGCTCACTTCATTAGACAATCTTAAAACCACTTTGCAAGAGTACAATTCAACTATTCATAAGGGACTCGAGTATATGAATGATGCACTTGAAATTTTAAGAGCAAACAAGGCATTTGTCAACGATGAACAGATTGAAAATAAATTAGACCAGTTTTATACTGATACACTTTCTATCGTTAAAGATTTCAGCAAACTCATTCAATTAAGTGAACGTTTTCCTATTTCTGGCAAAATAGATGCCTTTAAAAAGCTGTATGTTACAGAGTTTTATTATCCCGCATTACAAAACACTATAGGTAATAAGGTAAACTGGAAAGTTTTCGAGAAATACAAAGAACATCCACTATTTGCGAAAGCTGAATTGCTCTCGAATGCGAATTGTAATTTAAAACAAAAATTACAATCAAAAATAAATTTATGGAATTCGTTATTGGATTTACAAACTGAAAAAGTTGATGCAGAACGACTTTACGACATTCCTTTTGACACAAACAGTAATTTCATGAAAGTGGAACGCAATTACAAAGAAATTGCAACTGAGAGTAAAAATATTGAGAAAACCATTGAGAATATTTTTAATGAATATGCAGGAACTACTATTACTGAAGTGAAGAAAAAATCTGCACAATTGGAGATTGTAAAAATTACAGATGAACATAAAACGGCAATTAAAACGATGATTGAAAAATCACAATTGCCCGATATTATTACTTCCCAACTAATTGATGCGATAAATAAACTATTTGTTGATATTAAAATTGTCAAGCTTAACAAAGAGAAACTTACTAACGAACTATTTAAGCAAGACGAATTATTGACTTTTGAGCAAATTCGGAAATCATTTTTTGATGTGCTAAACCAATTAGAAAAACAAAAATCAGACGAAACCAGATTTAAAATTGACTAACAGAACCAAATTTACAATGGATAAAAATATTGATTATAAAAAAGACCTTGCCGAGAAACTTGAAGAACTTAAAAAAATCGAAGGATTCCCCACTGGTACAGACGAAGATATTTTGGCATTATCACAGCCCCCATATTACACTGCCTGCCCAAATCCATATATCAAAGATTTTATAGAAGAATATGGTAAGCCATATGATAAGGAAACAGATAATTATCATCGTGAACCATACAATGGCGATGTGGAAGAAGGTAAAAGACACCCTATGTATATGATGCATTCTTATCACACAAAAGTGCCACATAAAGCAATAATAAAATATATCAATCATTTTACAAATGAAGGAGATGTTATTCTTGATGCATATAGTGGAAGTGGAATGACTGGCGTAGCTGCTCAAACCTGCAATCGGTACTCAATCTTAATGGATTTATCGCCTGCTGCAACTTTCATTTCTGAGAATAACAACATTTCAATTTTTGATAAAAAGTTTGTATTAGAGTTGGATACAATTTTGAAAGACCTATTAAAAGAATACAGCTATTTATTTAAATTACCAAACGGTGATTTTATAAACTATGTTATTTGGAGTGAAGTTTTCAAATGCCCTATTTGTGGCGGAGATATTGTTTTTTGGGAAAGCTTTGTAAATAATGAAACTGAAAAAATCAATAACTCAGGTTTTTGTTCACATTGTGGTGCTGAGGATATAAGTAAAAGGGACTTAACCAAAAAAGTAGTAAATCAAAACGTTGTATTAATTCCTGTAGCTGCATCAATTTTAAAAGGAAAACAAAAAACAAGAAGAGCATTAACTGAAGACGAGCAACGATTTTTAATTGAACAAGATGAAAATCTTGTAATTCCATATAAATATCCCATAACTATTATCCCAGATGGTTATAATTTATCTCAGCCCAAAAAATCTAATAATTTCAAAAACGTTTCAGATTTCTATTTCAAATCTTCCTTACTTGTGCTTAGTAAACTTTGGGATGTAGCAATTAAAAGTTCGAATCCACATTATGGCATGTTTTTCTGCACTTCTATACTCGGTATGCGATGTACAAAGCGAATGCCATACCGTCCAAAAGGTCTTAGTGCTGGTGCAATTAATAATCTCTCAATACCTTCATTAATTCAAAATTATAATCCATTATTAGTTGCAAAACGAAAATTCAGCAAAAATTTTATTAAAGCTTCAAACTCTGATATTAGAAAAAGCAATTCTATTATTTCGACTCAATCTGCTACGGACTTAACTAATACACCAATAAATTCAATTGACTATATTTTTACTGACCCGCCTTTTGGTTCGAATATTATGTACTCAGATATGAATTTTATTTGGGAATCGTGGTTAAATGTCACTACAAATACGAATGATGAGACTATTGTAAACAACAAACAAAACAAAAATATCACTGATTATAATATTCTTTTAAATAAAACATTTAGTGAATATTACAGAATACTAAAACCCAAAAGATGGATTACTGTTGAATTTAATAATTCTCAATCTGCAATTTGGAATTCAATTAGAGATGCCATTACTAAATCTGGTTTTATTATATCCAAAGTTTCAATTTTAGATAAAAAACTTGGTTCATTTAAGCAAGTTTCTTCAGAAACTTCAGTGGATAAAGACCTTGTGATATTTGCTTTCAAACCTGATGAAAATTTCGAAAAAAAATTCAGTAAATACAATGGTATTAATTTAGAAATGGACTTTATAAATCAGTTTATATCAAATATTGAAATATCTGACCTTGCTTCAAGGTCATCAAAAGTTTTGTATTCAAAAATGATTGCTTTTTATATTCAAAGAAATTATGAAATTAAACTTGATGCAAAATCTTTTTATGGTCTTTTGAAAGAAAATTTTGTAAACGAGGACGGTTTTTGGTTTACAACCCACCAGATTGAAGCTTATTTAGAATATAAAAAGAAAATGAAACTGGAAGGAATGGACGATATAAAATCGGGTAGTTCATTGCTTTTTGTAAATGATGAAAAATCTGCTTTAGTTTGGTTGTATAATTTTTTATCTGAACCAAAGACATTTTCTGATATTTCAATTGCTTTTAATCAATTGGCAAATATTGATGGTGATGAAGTACCGGAACTTAAAGAAATAATGGAACAGAACTTTATATCTGAGGTTGGGAAATATCGTAGACCACAAAATGAAGCAGAACATATTTCCATAACGGAAAAACGCCAAAAGAATTTAAAGCGCGAATTTGAAACACTATTGGTTGAATCTCAAACTCAAAAAGGAAAAATCAAACTGGTTAGAAAAGAAGCTTTAGCTTATGGTTTTGAGCTGTGCTACAAAGAAAAACGCTTTGCTGATATTTTAAGCATTTCAAAAAAGTTAGACAAAAGCATATTGGAAAACAGCGGAGAGCTAAACGACTTTGTAGTGGCTGCCGAAATAATGATTGAAGGAATACAATAAACTATGCACTGGCAGGATTTTATAGATTTAAAACTGAACTACAAAAACAATTTACCCCGCTTGGTTACTGACCAAACAGGTGTTTTATGTACTGATGTTTTCTTGTCGTGGCTTGCGGATAAAAGTGTAGAAGTAAAAATTACAGATAGTTTTTCCGAGATTCGTCCTTTGGTCGATTACGAAAAGCAAGTATTGATTATTACTACTAAAACAGATATTCCTGCTTTCATTCTCAATAAGGTTGAGCACATTGTTTTCACTCATTCCGATTTGCCTCTAAACGGAAATATTCATCAAGTATTTAAAAAAACAGAGCCAACACAAATTATTGAAATTCTGGATTATGTTTTTGCAACAAATCAACATCAAGTTTTATCGGCAAAAGATTTAGAGAGCACTTTAAGAAAAACAAAGCAATTTGCAACTGTTAAATATTTAACCACGCTTACTGATAAAATCAAAAAATTAATTAAGCAAGAAGCAAATACAAATAATCTATTGGAATTATCAAAACTATGGGCAGAGTTGATTTATCAATCGTATAAAACCAACAATACTGAATTTCAAAGTTTAATTCCTCTAATAGATGAGTTTTCAGATGCTTTTATCAATTCAAATGGAATGGAGCAAGCATTTTATGCTTCAACAGACAAACAGCCCAAAACAGTTGACAAAATACTTGCCAACATAAAAGCAGATAAACAAAAGAAAGTGGCGTTAGTTTGTTTTGATTGTATGGGATTTGCAGAGTGGTATTTGCTAAAAGAGTTTTTATCAAAATTCGATTTTCAATTTGCTGAAACTGCTATTTTTGCACTTCTGCCATCTTTAACTTCAATATCCCGTTCTGCAATATTTCAAGGGAATGCAGATGTGTATAATTTGAAATATCCTGGCAGAAAAACAGAAGAAAAGGAATTTGCGAATTACTTCAAAAGCAAACAAACAAAATACTTTGTTGAAGAAGATGAAATTTCATCTAATACACTTCTTGGTTACGACTACATAAGTATTTTGTATAATTTCTTCGATGATTTAAGTCATTCAGCTCAATTCCCACCAAACACTGAAAGCAAGGAATTATATTTCAAATCTTTACAAGCATATCTTGAAAAATCAACTGTAATTAAAGATTTTCAAACTTTGTTGGAGAATGATTTTCAAATTTATATCTGTTCTGACCACGGCTCTGTTGTGGCAAAAGGCAATGGCAAACGAGTTGAAAAGTATTTATCAGATGACTTTGCAAAAAGAGGAGTAATTGTAAATAATGAAACTAAAGAATTAATCAACGAACGGAAAATTAAAATTCCTTTTGTTGAAGATAAATTATTGGTATTACCTGAAGGCAGAACGATGTTTGCCAACAAAAATCAAATAGAAGTAAATCACGGAGGAATAACAGTAGAAGAAATGGTTGTTCCCTATATTAAATTGACAAAATAATGATGGGATATGACAGACCACTCAAACCAGAGTGGATATATAAAACGATAAAATACATTGTAGTAGGAACTAAACCCGAGGACTTCTATGATGCTTATAACGAAATTGCGGTTGAGCTAACAGGCAAAGACGGAAGAAGAAAAACAAGAACTGTTTTGTTCCGCACTTTTATTTATAGTTTCCAAGAAAGTAAAACCCGAATTGAAAACAATCTAATTATTGAATTGAGTAAAAAACATGATTTTGAATATATGAAGCCAATTTACATGGCAATGTTTATTCTCGATTATGAGATTCTGAAATATTTCACGCAAATGTTTTATAGAATCTTTGATGCTTCGCAAGAAGTTAGTTCGGTTGCATTGACAAAAAAAATGACTGAAACTTATGGAGACACTGAAATTGTAAAACGTTCAACAAGAGCATTTTTAAAAACTTTAACAGATTTTGGAATATTAGAAGCAAAATCAAAAAACAATTATGAACAGATAAGTAAATCAACTTTGTCATCCGGACAAATCGCTGATATTTTAGAATTGTTCGCAGTTGTTAATCACACCAAACAAATAAATATTAGAAACTTAGATAAGACAATATTTTCTTACTATAATATTTCTGATTTGACTAAAGTGGCAAACAAATATCACACTGACAAGTGGGAATATATTAGAGGAGTTGACAGAGAATTATTAATGATGAGATAGCCAACGCTTCGTAGTCAAGCACATTGGCTGGTCGCACAAAAAAGCCAACGCACGACCAAAACCAGCCAAAGAGCTTGCCTACCCAAACGCACGGCAGACAGAAAAAGTGTAGCAAATTGAAAGAGAAAATGACTGAAATGAATGAACACCAGGCGGTAACAAAGTGTATAAATCATTGGGCGGATAGTGCTAATTTTAAGGGCGTTACACTTAATAAACATTGTAGCGGTTTGACAGGAAAGTGCTTCGAAATGCCCAACGTTTCATACACCAACCGTTGTATGCAAGGCAAGAAAACCGAAGTACATTGAAATAAACTGATTAGAAAATTGAAAAATCGAATCAAATAAATATCAGTTCTGAATGAAGCTTACTGCAAGAAAAAATAGTTTTTGCCGACCCGCTTTTGCCCTGCGGGACAATTAGGAAACCCACCGCACATTAAGCACATTTGGTTTTTGCCAACACATAAATCCAACACGAAAAAACCAAAAGAGCTTAATTTTTCCCACCGCACCCAAAAAACCGAAAATTTGTACTACTTTTGACAAATACGTCAAAACAATTATGACAATATGAAAACGTTTGGAGAATATATACGGAAATCAAGAGAAGACAAAGGATTACCTCTTCGGAAAGTTGCTGCTGCACTTGACATTGACACTTCAATATTGAGTAAAATAGAGAGAAGTGAAAGAAGAGCAACAATTGAGATGATTCCGATTTTAGCTAAATCTTTGGATAAAGTTGAAAAAGAAGTGGAATTACAATTCATTCAATCAGCAATAATTACAGACTTAGGAGAACTGAAATATTTAAAAGACGGACTAAAAGAAATTATAAAAACGCTATGAGTACTAAATTTTTTACAAATAAAGAGGACAATACTCTACTGAATAAGTTCAAAGGTATTTTTGAGCATACAGAAGTCAATGCGTTTGATGCTCTTGTCGGTTATTTCCGCTCATCTGGTTATTTCAGAATTAGAGAACATTTAAAAGACGTAGAGAAAATCAGAATCCTTGTCGGAATTGATGTTGACCATCTTATTAGCGAAGCTGCAAGAAAAGGACTTGAATTTAACTTTAATACAAACGTAACTAGAGAGGAATTTGTTAGAGATTTAAGAAACGATATTGAACAATGTGATTATTCAAAGAATGTAGAGGATGGAATAATTCAGTTTGTTGATGATATAACAAAAGGAAAAATAGAAATTAAGGCACATCCTGACAAAAATATTCACGCAAAAATTTACATTTTCAGACCAAAACAATGGAATGAACATAATACTGGAAGAGTAATCACGGGTTCTTCAAATTTATCAATTTCAGGAATTGAAAAGAACTTTGAGTTTAATGTTCTTTTACCTTATCACGATGATGTTGTTTTTGCAACAACCACATTTGAGGACTTATGGAAAGAAGCAATAGATATTTTACCTGATACTGTTCAACAAGTAAAAAATACAACACATTTAAGTGAAGAGTTTACTCCTTTTGAAATATACATAAAACTACTTATTGAGTATTTTGGAAAATCTATCGAATACGACCCAGAATCAATAACTGATTTACCAAAAGGATATAAAAAACTAGCTTATCAAATTGATGCTGTAAATGATGGATATTCTAAATTATTAAAACACTCTGGTTTTATTTTAGCCGATGTTGTTGGGTTGGGTAAAACTATAATTGCAACAATAATTGCGAAGAAGTTCTATTTTGCAAATGGATACAGAACTAAAACTTTAATAATATATCCTCCAGCAGTTGAAAAAAACTGGCGTAGGACAATTCGTGATTTTGAAGTTCCAAATATTGATTTTATCACTAATTAGACAATCTGATGTAATTGAGCCACCCAAACCTAATTAAATAAGGCCACCTTTTCCGGCCCATACTGAGCCACCAAAAATGGAGCAAGCTGAGCCAGGTATTCCGGAGCAAACTGAGC
>Ga0233437_1007667_pt1 | contig 10343 bp, 6 predicted proteins | sample SI_122_August201_FD_182714 | JGI IMG/M metagenome (GOLD analysis project Ga0233437, IMG submission 182714) | Seawater microbial communities from Saanich Inlet, British Columbia, Canada - SI_122_August2016_200_MG | ecosystem: Environmental > Aquatic > Marine > Inlet | place: Canada: British... | reverse complement strand
GTTTAAGGGCTTTTCTTTCAATATCATTCTTGCGTGAGATCTTCGTAAGCAACAGTTTAAATATCATTCAAATGGCATCACAAATACCACCTTCTAATCAACAACAATCTAACGTAGCACAAATGATCGGGAACGCTGTTTTAACTAGTAGAGGTACAATGGGTGACTTATCGACTGGTAACATGCCAAATTATAATGATAATTCTTCATCGTATCAATTACAACAGCGGGTTGAAACAAAAACAAATCAGATTATGAAGTACTTACTAACTGATGCTAGAACTAAGAAATTACATCCACAAATTGAAATAGTAACTCTAAATAATCTAATAGATGTTCCTGTTATTGTTGGTACAAAAGATTATTCTGTTCCAACATATCCATTGATTTATGTTTTGCTTATAGCAATAGCTACTAAAACACCATTAGACAGGTATTCGAATGTAGAAAAGATAGTAAGAGTGTTAAAAAAGACTCGTGAAAAAGATTGGATAACTTTACTTACAAGTTTTACAAACACTGAACGTGGTGCAAAAGGTCTTGTAAAATGGGCAAAAAATAATCCTGGTTTTAGAAACAGATCACAATTAGGAAAATTTAGTAGTTGGTTTGTTAGAAAATTCATGAGCAAAAAGGAAGAACCGATCGAAGAAAGAGATCTTGCCCCTGAAAAAGAATATGATAAAAAAGAAGAAACAGATCTTTTCAATATGTTAAAATTAATAAAGAATTCATTAGATGACTTATCATTATTTTTTAGGTTCGTATTAGATCCAAACCTGCTTAAACAACAAATTGGTTTAGATATAAGTAACAATTCCATGGAAACAACAGTAATGAAACTTAGCTCCAATCAATATCAAATCTTTACCAATATGCACGACCAGTTTATGCAATTAATGGCAGTACCAGGATCAGTTTTTCTTTCATCAGTTTTCAATACACTTTATCCAGTAAACACAACTGCTGGAGGAGCAGTAGGACCTGGACAACAAGGACCTCCTACACAAGAAATAACTACAGCTTATAGACTAAATTTCTTAGAATTAAAAGAAAAACATATAGATTCTAAACTTAATCAAAAGATACAAACACTTATTTTTGATACATTTGTAACAGAGATTAAGAACAGTCTAAGTCAATATTCACCAGATGAAGCGAATGAGAAAATTCAACTTCTCAAGAAAATGTGTGTATCTTTATCATCTATCGATCGAGAGTTACAAGGTGATATAAGAGTATTTTTTGGTGATGGTGGTGGAGGAAGTAGTACAGTAGATACAGTTAATTTTGATATGGATACACTTGATCAATTCACTTCGAGTATTCATAAGTTTGCTTCACAATGTTTATCACAAACTAAAAGACTTGAAAATGTATTTTCACAAATAGTTAAAAACGGAAAAACTATTCTTAAGATAGCAAGAACAACCATATACTCATCAATTGAAGAGTTTATGAGAGATATTTACTCTAATAATAGTGGTGGTAATAATTACACGTCAGCAATGACTTATAATTTAGGAATAGATAGTAATGAAGTAAGAAGAACATACATACCACAGATGACTGATACTCTTTTTGTTATCTTTAACTTTTTCTTTTTATATCGTTTACAGTCTGCTTTGTGTGAATATATTCAGGTATTAGATGTAGAAATTGATGCTAAAGTAAATGATGTAATTGATTTTCCAAATTACACAATGGTTATTACAACTGATGTTTTAAAAGCAGTTTATACAGCTTATATGGCATCTGATTTAAAAAGACTTTTATCTAAAGATCAAATGTATCAAGTAGGAAAAATAAGTCAAAATAATATAAAAGGTATGATTAAGGTTCTTAGTAATAAATTAAAAATACCTTCTGTTATTGTTTATGATGAAAATCGTAAAGAGTATTATTACAAGTTTATGTTTATGTCTTCTGCTGAAAAAATATCTGGAACAGCATTAGACTCATTTGTTAAAACAAATAGTCTTAACAAAAAATATTAAATATTAGAATTATTAAATTAATAGGAGAAATAATTATGTTCTTATGTGATGTCGAGAAAGAAAATGAAATTATGAGTATAGCTCGTAATGCTCTTTTACAAGAGCGTGCATATGTAAAGAAAACTCATAAACCAAGTGTATTGATGGAAGCAGCAGATAAACTGAAACGTGCTGATTTCGCTAAAGATATTTATGAGCCATATGATGATGTAACTTTTGAAGGTAAGGTAGCTATCGATCTTCTTTATTATAAACATCTATTGGAAAATCTTGATGACTCTTATAGTAAAAGTGCGTCAGAGCTTTTAGCACAAACTTATCGAACTATCAAGAATATTTATGAGTTTGTTAATATCAAACCAACTATTTATGGTAGAGATATTGATGCAACACTTCTTGAAAACTCAATAGAAACAGTTGAAAAGAAAGTATCTGAAGTGTTAACAGAAACTATTGATAATCTTTTTTATTCATTAACACCAGAGAAAAGAATTGAAAAGTATTCAGAAAGATCGATGCCAATCGCTAAAAAACTAATCTCTGAAAATAATGATCCGGATGAATCTTTGAAATTTAGTATTAAATCTTGTGTATTGGAAGATGTTTTAGTAAAAATAGCATTTCCTGGAGTTAATTGGTTACGAGTACAACACTTGTCAGAATCTGAAGATTTTGGACTGATTTTTGATCAACCCAAATTAGTTAAATTAGTAGAAACTTTTAGAGGTCAAATTCAAAAACTTTCTAATTATCTTGCTGCTAGTGTATAATCAAGGAGATCTACAGTGTCTGAGATAAAAAAATTATTTAAATCGCAAATACTTCCACAGTTGCTTGATAAGAAAATTGAAAGACGTATATATACTGAAATGACAAAGATAATATCGACAGCTTATTCACAAAATATAGCATCTGATGAAAGTTTTTGTTTTAAATTTAGTTTACCATTGGTACCCGTTAATAACTTTTATAAGACACTTCATTTAGATCCAAAAGAAGTTGATAAGGCTATTCATGCAGATTGGGGAAAAACATTAACAAAAATGCACTCTGACCCATACTATCAGATCTTGCTGCTTTTTATATACTATGGAGTCACTGAAAAGAAAGAAATGTTCGCAAAAAATGCATTAATGATTTTGTTAATGAAAATATGGAATGGTCGAAAAAGTAAGTTCTTCAAGTATTGTGACAAACGGGTTATGAAGTATGTTATCAGTAATGAATTAACTAATCGTCATGTATTAAGCAAGTATGAAAATCCAGTATCTCTCTTAAAAGATTACTTTATGCCAACACTTCTTAAAAAGTATGGTCCAGAAGTAAACAGAGATATAATTAAGTTGAAAAGACTCTTTGAGCAAAGTTGGGCAAGAATCAGACAATTATTTGTATTTAATGCACGTACAAATATTCAAACAGGTAAGTCAGAAGCTCAGGGAGGATTATTACCAATATATATGAAAGCTAAAGAAGATGGTACATATTTGTCAACTAAAATGGTACGAAATAATATGGGTGATGATGAAAATGTTACTGGATATGAAGACTATGCATCTACACATAACAGAGATAATATAGTATCTAAAACAACTGATTATATCATTTTGAATAAATCAAATAAGTACTCTCAAAATTTTGTATCTGAAGTTAATAAGAAAACAAATGTCTCAGTTAAGATTATTGAACAGATACTTGATTACATACATATACAACGTAATTATGATATAGTAGAAAATCTTATTGTTTTAATATTATCTAGATGTAACATAAATTCAAAAGAAGATATTTGTAAGAGAAATTTCACTAATAATGTTCGTAAGAATGTGATTAGTAGTAAGAATAATACTGAAGTTAATAAGATTCAGAGATTACTTGATAAAATGTTGGATACGTTCTTTAAAGAAAAATTAAGATCTAATTTTAATAAGTATAGTAATGTTCATAAAATTAAGATTCGGAATGTTATTATATATGCATTAGAACACAATTTAGTTAAACTCAATTGTCACAATAATTAAAATTGTAGACAGCTATAAAACTTAGAGGTTAATAATGGGATCACTTGTTACACTTGGACTAGCTAAATTAGTTAATCTCATGTTAGCTGATAATGGTCCATTAAAGAAATTCTATAATTATTTGTATACTGAGTATAACCCAGATGTTACGGGTTATACTCTTTTATTCATGATACCACCAAATTTTAGTGCTGCTGAATATGATGATGGTAAGAAAATGATGGAACAAGGTAGTTCTATGTTTGATACCGTGTTACAATATATGGATGTTGCACCAGAGCCCATAGCAACTCTTAAAGATTTCTCGAAAGTATATCCATTCTTTGCAAGTGATTTTACTCCACCTCAAACTGAAATACAAAATGCACAAGTACAGTCTAGAACTGGCGCTCTTGCATATGCTGCAGACGTAATTGAAACTGAGACAGTATCAGTTCAATTTATTGAGGCTAATCCATTAGTTGTTTATAAATTTCACTTGTTATGGGTGCAGTATATTCGAGATATCTTGCTAGGTGCTATTAAACCAGCTGCAAAATATATAGATCCAGACAATGAAGATGCTGATGATTGTTATGGTACTCAAGATTATCTGGCATCATTTTATGTGGTTAAGTACATACTTGATATGAAAGAGATTTCTTATATCGGTAAGTGTGTTGGTGTTTATCCATTAACATTACCATCTAAAGATCTAATTGGATCTCGTCTTACAAATGAAATAACGATGCTTCCATTTGAGTATACTTGTATTGCGTATCGTGAATATGTAGAAGGATTAAAAACAAATTCTTGGCTTAAAACTGAGTTTGAAACTTTTATGACAGAAAATTTTGAATTTAGTTGGTTAGATTTAATAAAGTAACATCAAAGATTAGAAATTTAGACTTAGACTTAGAGGTTTATATAAATGCTTACGAATCCAAAAGATTTTATTGACTATTATGTTAATATTCTCAAAAACGATTATAAGTTTAATGATTTAAAGATTAATTATCATGGTTTTGTTGGATTCATAATGAATCTCTTTGCTTGGACTAATTATGATCTTAAACAATACTATGATTATCTTTTTAAAGAAGGTTTTTTAGCAACAGCGGAAGAAAATAAGAATCTTTATTTACATGCTAGTAAACATGGATATTTTATTGGTAATGCTGTTGCTGCAACAGTAAATGGTACTTTCACTTTAGACATGTCTGATTTTCCAAGAAAACTAACCAATGTCTATAGGCGTGAAATAACTTTACCATCACCAATGACTGTTACAATTGGTAGTTATGAGTTTCGAACAGACAGTCAATATGTTTTTATAGAAGAAGGAATTACTGGAGAAGAGAAATATTATTGTCAGATCACTAGTGATAATGACCGTCAACGATTAGTCTCTTCAGCGTCGAAAATTATTAAAGTACCAATTTATAATTTAACACAATATGAAACAGTTAGTTATACTAAAGTAATTCCTAGTTATGATTATGGTGATTATTATCCCTATAATATTGTAATATCAGATGAAGATCAAATAACAGATTTGACTGTTAATATTAAAGTAGTTGGTGGAACAAGTGAAGAATATACTATTTCAAGAGTTAAAAGTTTCGACACGTCAATATCTAAATCTGTTTATTTAACTCAAAAATCTGAAAAGTTGTATACAATTGAAACTGGTAATGGTTATCATGGAGTTCACGTTCCAGGTGCAACAATGGTTGTTGATGTTAAATATACCAAAGCATCTACTGTGAATTCATTAGCACGACAAAATGGTACAGCTAGTGGAGAAATGACCGTAGTTGGTTATAACTCTAGTAATGATATAGTTGAAAGTAGTGGTGGAAGTCAACCTTTCACTTCAACAAATTTTATAGTTGATGCTTACAGTGTTGCCGGTGGTACTGATATCCCTACTGATAGTGAATTAAAAAATGATATTGTGAATTGGGTACAATCAAGAGATAATCTTATTAATAAAACTGATTTTTTTAATGCTTTTGAAAGTTATATAAAAGACTTTGATGTTGTTTTTAAGAAAAGTCAATTTATAGATAATAACTTTTATTTATGTCGAACTTTAAGAGATCAGTATAAGAATATTTTGTATACTACTAATTACACATATAAGTGTCTGGATTATCAGAGTGACGTAATTAAGAATTTAACTGCAACAATTCTTGATACTTATACTGGAAGCATTCTTACTATTGGTAGATGTTATTATAAGATAGTGGCTGTTGATAAGTTTTATCGAGCTATACCCTCAGACTCTATTACAGCAACTATTGTTACAACTGGACAAGCAATATCATTAATTTGGGATGTGGTTCCTGAAGCAGAATATTATAAGATTTTTGGAAGAACTAATTCTTATGATAGTTATTGGACAGTTGATAAAGATCATGTTGATATTGATGGTAAAGTTTATTTTATTGATGATGGTAATACTACACCAACATCTGAGAATTGTGGTACTAGAGCAGAAGCTGTAGAACAAATTAATTTTCCAGAATTCACTGTAGATTTATCAGAGACTGTTGATTTAACTAATGATTTTTATGATTGGAATTTATATGCAAGTACAACTACCAATATAACTTATTATATTGATAATAAAGATTTTGTCTTTCAACCAGAAAGTATAACTGTTTTGAAAGATTCAGTAACTACAACTTTAACAAAAATCCTGACAGCTAGATTAGATCAACTAGTTAATGATTCTTGGGTAGTTATTGGTGATCGACTATATATTCGATTGACAACGACTTTTGACCCATCTATTAATAGTGTAACCGTAACATTGTTATATGACAAAGATGTGACCTTAACTAGTCCTTTTGTTTATAAATATAATGATTTTTTTGATTGGTTCGAGGGTTATTTTCTATATGATAACATAGTTGAATATCCTATTATAAGTGAAGTTCTGTCTGGTGTTACACCACCAATATCACACATCAATATAGTTTTTGATAAAGATACAAGTATAAGTACTGTGTATATAAGATCTTATCAGACAATTGATTCGGAATATACTTTTAATATAAAAATTAATAGCTTAAATACTGATTATGTTGCGGTTATTTATGATGAAGAACAGGATCTATATTATTACGAATATGATGGTTTTTTAACAGAAGAAACTAATATTATTATTGATTGTTATTTATCATCAGTTCTTCAATTTCGAGCTACTACAAATTTATTTCAACAAACATATAAGATTGACGATCAGTTAGTGTTGATAAAATATATAGCTGAAGATAATCGTACTTATATCAGTAATATTCCACTTTTAAGTTATGAACGTCCAACAGCACTAGAGACAGAGTATGAGGATGCGGATTATGTTAACAATCAAATCTTCGACTTTACAGCTAATTCGAATATCAAGAGTAATCGGATTATGTCTGATAGTGTGCAGACTAGGTTTCTTAATACTACATTTTGTGAATCCTATTTCAGTCAGAAAGTATTGACACAACAATATGATTCTAATCTAATCTTGCCGCTAAATATAAGTATAAGTATAAAATATAAAGATTCAACAACAGATTTCGCGACAAGTTATAGTGACATAGAATTATTAGTAGCAACATATTTGAACGATTATGCCACTGGCGTCGACATAAAATTCTACAACAGCCAAATAGTCGATTTAATACACGATTACAGCGATCTAGTAATGTCAGTATCAGTGTTAGTTTATGACAGTTACGGAACACCATTAAACGATGGAGTTGAAGTAGTAGAGTCAGATACATTACTTCCAACCATCACTGATAAATTAATGATGTTAAAATTCGTTAGAGTGTATTGGTGGTGGAATTTAAATAACATAGTCATCACTCAAAGTGTGTAAGTTGTAAATCGAGACTGAAACTGAAATTAGAGCTATAGCTAGAGGTAATAAGTAGTGTCACTTAATAATTTAATTAGAAAAGTGGGATTTCAAATACAAAGCAACAAATCAAATACTAAACATTTGAATTTAAGTGAAGCAAAAATTAAAGAATACATGGTTTGTCGAACGAAACCACTATATTACATTCATAAGTACGTCAAGTTCGAGACCACCGGTGGAATAAGTGATTACTTAAATGATCGTTTCCACCCTAAGTTAAAAAGATATGTTAGAAGTGCTCATTTATATCATAACAGTCTATTGATGGCGAGTAGACAGCTTGGCAAGAGCACAATTTCTGCTGCCTTATTAGATTGGGCGATGAGATTCTATCCTAAGAATCGTGCTGTCATTCTAAACTTTAAGAAAGAGAGTGCGATTGAGAATCTAAAGAAGATTAAATTCATTAACGAATATCTTCCAGATTTCTTACAGTTAGATTTCTCATCTAAAAGTGATATCAAAACATATGCTACTTACAGTAACGGTAGTGAAATAAAGACCTTCTATCCAACAACGGTTTAAAAGTGGGCCGCTTCAAGAAGTAATTCTTGTCGAAAAATCCGGTGAATTCAGAGGACATCTTAACATTTTTTCTAAAATGAAAGACAACCCTGAGCCAAGCTTCTAGAGACCGCTAATCTTTAGTTGAAGGTGCAACGACTATCCCGAAAGGGAGTACACTCAAGCGAGTGGAAGCGCCGGACATCCTTTAGTTTTAGTTTTAAAAGTTAATTATTAAAAGAGGACAGGGCTTGATCACCTTGAGAAGTGCTTGTGTCACCTCTCTAACTCTTTTAATAATATTTCTAACACAAGGAGAAATATTATGTTTAACACGTATAATGCAAAAAAACCTTATGACAATCAAATGGGTTATCCAGAATATCTGTTAGATAGATTTTGGGAAAAAGTAGATATCGTATATGATGAAGATGGAACACCAGATTTAGAAGTTTGTATGATTTGGAATGCTGCTTTATCTGAAAATGGTTATGGTGTTTTCTATGATCTTAAGAAAACTATTAAAGCTCATAGATTCATATATGAATGTTATAATGGACTAATACCAGAATTTAATGAAAATGGTGAAAGAATGTGTGTTAGACACAAAAATTTTTGTCATAATCGAGCATGTGTCAATCCATTACATCTTGAAATAGGAACAAACCAACAAAATTCAGATGATATGGTTGAATTAGGTAGTCAAGCTAGAGGTTCATCTCACGGTAATTCTATGTTTGAAGATAATGATATTGTTGATATTCTTACCGATATTTATAATGATAAATATTCAACACTTGATGAAATATCTGATATATATAGTGTCAACCGTCGAACTATTGGTAAAATTTTAAAAGGACAAAATTGGACACACATATCAGATCCAATTTGTAAAAATCTTGGTTGTAGTTTATTAAAGTTAGAAAGAAAAGTTTCCAAACCAAGATCAAAATTAACTCATGATCAAGTTAAAGAAATAAGAAGAAGATTGGATAATGGTGAAAAAAATATAGATTTAAGTAGAGAATTTAAGGTACATGATTCTACTATCTCACAAATAAAAACTAGATGGACTTGGTAAATGTAGTCTAGTAACTAAAATTAAAGGATGATGATATAGTCTGATCTCATAGGAAACTATGAGCCGATTTATTCGGAGGGTTAGATTAGCGATCTGACTTAAACATAAATGACATACAAAAGACACCCTAGCACGTTCATTGACAGCGCCAATTCTATATATTGATGAAGCAGCGTTTATCACAGACATGCAAGAAGTTTTCGGTAGTGCTCAACCGATTTTATCAACTGCTAGAAAGCAGGCTAAAGCTAATGATTATCCCTTTTTCATTACAGTTACATCAACACCAAATGGAACTGGAGGTTCAGGTTATTGGTTTTTCGATCGCGTGAATAATGCAGTAGATACAGATCTTTTATTTGATGAGAATGAAAAATGGGTAAACAATGCTGAAGAATTAATAGCAGATCCAAGCAAGAATGCTTTCTTAAAAACACGCTATCACTGGTCAGAAGACCAGACAAAGAATCAAAAATGGTATATTGAACAGTGTAGAGAGCTTTCTGATCAACGTAAAGTTAATCAAGAACTTGACTTAGTATTCGTTGGCACATCACATTGCATATTTGAAGACGATCTTTTATCTGAGTTTAAAGCTCATAAACCGAAAGGTCAACTAGCTTGTCCATATGGAACAAATTTAACTATTTACGAACCTAATTTAAATAAAGATGATTTTTATTTAATTGGAGTTGATACGGCAAGATCTCTAACTGGCGCTTTTAATAGTATAGAGGTTTTTTCATTTACTGATTTTGAACAAATTGCGGAATTTAATTATCGTTTAGGTTCCTTTAATAGGTTCGGTGAAATCATTGATCATATATTCCGTTGGTTAG
>Ga0233437_1007665_pt1 | contig 10346 bp, 5 predicted proteins | sample SI_122_August201_FD_182714 | JGI IMG/M metagenome (GOLD analysis project Ga0233437, IMG submission 182714) | Seawater microbial communities from Saanich Inlet, British Columbia, Canada - SI_122_August2016_200_MG | ecosystem: Environmental > Aquatic > Marine > Inlet | place: Canada: British... | reverse complement strand
GCTTGAAAGATCCATGTAAGTTGTGAATGAAATCCCTCTGTCTTCAGCCCATTTGCCCACAACAATGGGATCAACGTTAATCAGGCATGCGACATAGTCTTCTTTATCCCCGTATATCACAGCCTCTTTTATATAGGGACTGAATTTTAAGGCGTTTTCCAGGAACATGGGAGAGAACATTTCGTCTTTGTTATTATGCATCACATCGGAAAGACGGTCAATTACAACCAGATGTCCGTTTTCATCAATAAATCCGGCATCGCCTGAATGAAGCCATCCGCCTTCTAAAAGTTCTTCAGATTTTTCTGGAAGGTCATAATATCCCGGTGTAACAGAATCAGATCTGGAAAGTATTTCTCCATCTTCTGCAATCTTGCACTCAGTCCCGGGCAGGGGTTTGCCTACTGTTTCAGGTCTTACATCGCCGTCCCTGTGCATGTAGGCAATTCCGACAATTTCTGTTTGTCCGTAGATTTGTTTTAGGTTTACACCGATTGCCTGGTAAAATGTAAAAAGTTCAGGACCTAAGGCAGCACCACCCGTATAGGCTCTTCTTAATCTCAAAAAACCAATCTGGTTGACCAGGGGTCTGAATATCAATTGTGTGCCCAGCCATGACTTGATTTTTAAACCCAGGGACATTGGTTTATTGGTCATTTTATAATCGGCGGCTTTGAGTCCCACATTAATGAAATAATTGTAAATTAGTTTGTTCAGCCAATAGGACTGGTCTATTTTCAGCCAGATTTCAGACCGTATGGTTTCATAGATCCTTGGGGCGCCAAACATGAAATGGGGCCCTATCTCTTTTAGATCCGACATGGCAGTTTCAACGGATTCAGGAAAATTAAGGGTTATTCCAGAGGCCATTGCAACCCCAAAAGAGTTCATCTGTTCACCGATCCATGCAAAGGGCAGAAAAGAAACATATTCATCCGTGGGCTCAAGAGGGTCAACTTGGATGAGCTGAATCCCCATGTTTATATAATTTTTATGGGTAAGCTGTGTGCCTTTGGGTAAACCTGTGGTGCCTGATGTGAGGCAAAGATGACAGACATCATCGGGTCTTCCCTTGTCCACAAGTGTTTCGAAAACATCTGGATTTTTTGAATGTTCTTTATCCCCGAGTTTATAAAGATCCCTGATATCGATGAACCAGTCATCAGACATATAATCTCTCATGCCCCTTGGATCTTCAAAGATGACCTTTTTAACATTGGGGATCTGATCCCGGACATCCAGTACCTTGTCCACCTGTTCCTGATTGTCGCAAAACACAGCACTGACTTTCAGGTAACCAAGGATCTGGGCGATTTCAGCAGGCATGCTGGTTTGATAGATCCCGGCGGAAATTGCTCCAATGGAGTGTGCACCGATTGCTGTAAACAACACCTCAGGAATATTGTCGCTTATGATGGCAATGACATCACCTTTGTCTATTCCGACAGCCTTGAGGCCTAATGCTGTTTTCCTGACATGGTCGTAATAATCTTTCCAGGTATAGGTATTCCAGATCCCGAAATCTTTTTCCCTTAAGGCTGAACTTTTGGGTGTTTTCTCGACTCGCCAGCGAAGCAATTGGGGGATAGAATATTCAAGTAAGTTATCATTCTTGCTCATAGATTTAGTCCTCTCCAATATAGGCTTCAATAACTTTAGGGTTTTGGGCAATTTCTTCAGGAGTGCCGGAACCTATGACTTCACCAAAATCAAGAACATAAATTTTGTCGGAAATATCCATTACAACGCCAAGATCATGCTCTACTAGAACCACTGTAATCCCTCTTTCTTTTTGAATATCCATTACAAAGCGGACAATATCCTCTTTTTCTTCCTGGTTCATTCCTGCCATGGGTTCATCTAAAAGGAGAATATCAGGGGCCAGGGTCAAGGCACGAGCCACTTCGACTTTTTTCTGAACACCATAGCTTAAGTTTCCAACAAGACTTTTCCTGTATGGCTCAAGCTCCATAAAATCGATTATTCCTTCCACAAAATATCTGTTTTCAGATTCGATGCGGGAAGCCTTTCCATAAAAAAAGACGGCATGCAAAAAGTTGTATTTTAAATTCTGGTGCCTGGCTAAGAGAAGATTATCAAGAACGGAAAGGCCGGAAAAAAGTTCAAGGTTCTGAAAAGCCCTGGAAATTCCCATACTTGATACCTGGTGGGGGGACGCATGGGTCAGCTTTTTTTCTTTGTAATAAATGTCACCTTGAGTGGGATGATAAAAACCGGATATGCAGTTGAGCATACTGGTTTTACCTGCACCATTGGGACCGATGATTGATGTGATCAGACCCGGCTCGATCTTCATGTCTACATTGGAAAGAGCCTTAAGTCCGCCAAAAGATAGTGTAACGTTTGAAACATTTAAATGTGCCATATAAAATCCAAATTCTATAATTCAAATTAAAGAGAACTTGTATCCAAAAAAAATTATTGCCAATACTGATTATTCAAATTGAAACAAAAGATTAAAGCAAGTACTCACCTCCTATCATAAAAAAAATATAAATTTGTTTGACAGCACAAATGAATAAAGCGTTAAGGCCCATTGTAACCTGATTAATACTGGAAAAGACCCTAAGAATTACCAATAGTAAATCAACTTTAGAGTGTCAAGGCAAAAACCATGTTTACAAAAAAAGGGAGTGTTTTAACCCTTTTCCTTTTTTATTTTTTCACGGTCAATTGAACCATCCTCTGTCTTTGGTAATTCATTGACAAATTCAACATATCTTGGTTTTTTGTATCCGGCAATAAGAGATCCGCAAAACTTTATCAGCTCATCTTTTGTCAGGTCAGCTCCTTTGTTAAGTGAGCAAACAGCTTTTATCCCTTCACCAAATTTGGGGTCTGGAACACCAAATACACAGACATCTTTGATTGCATCATGCCCAAGAATCGCTTTTTCCACTTCTGCCGGGAAAACATTTTCTCCACCCGGCTTGATGAGTTCTTTTTCAGCTTTTCGACCTTTAAAAAACAAAAAGCCATCAGCATCTATCATGCCAAGATCACCGGTATGATGCCAGCCGTCCCTTAAGGTATGGGCATTCAATTGGTCTGCATTCCAATACCCCTGGAAAACCAAAGGCCCTTTCACAAGGATCTCTCCGGTTTCATTGGTGGGCAAAACATTATCAAAGTCATCTGTAATTCTGATATTGGCAAAAGGTGATATAACACCTGCGGATCCCGGTTTTTTAAAGTATTCGGCAAAGGTTATAAGGCCTGAAGTCTCAGTCTGTCCATACATGGTCCAGAATTTTGAAGCTGTTGCAGCTTCCCATTTTTTTGCCATATCAGGCATCTCAATCCCTGCAGCTATCTCAAGGCTTGACAGGTCATAGTTACCGTTCTTTATTGCGTCTATTAGGTTTGATATTATGGGGGGGAAGGAACCAAATAAATTAACGTTTTGTTCCTGGATAAGGTCTAATGTTTTAGGAGGGTCAAATTTTTCTTGTATTACATTTTTACCTCCAGCCTGAAGTGTCCCTAAACCTAAATTTATTCCCATAATGTGAAATAATGGCAAAATATTTAAATAGGTTTTGGTTTTATCCATTTTGAAAGCATTAATAATTTGCTGATTTGATAAAATAATGTTTTCCTGTCCAAGAATAGCACCGCGGGGTTTGCCTAACATTGCCGCCGTATGAATAATTACAAAAGGATCACTTGGCCGGTATGGTACTATTGCCTTTAAAGGAGAGTTGTCATAGAGATTAGAAAAATCATCATCATCCCCATCAACAACATAGCAATGCTTGAGACAGGAAAATGATGCAGCAAGAGATTTAGCCTGATCAGCCATTTCTTTATCACAAAAAATGACAGAGGGGGTTGTGTCCTCAATAATATAATTTACTTCATCCTTGCTCAGCCGTCTGTTAATGAGGACAAGTGCAAGGTTGAGTGCTGATGCCGCTCCAAACAGATGAAAAAAGACAGGATGGTTTTTACACAAGACAGCAATTCTGCTGCTTTCAGGAAGATTCAGACTTTTAAGGCCGCTGGCAAGTTTGGCTGTCTGCAAAAAAAGATCGGAATATGTGATATCTTCGGTTTCAAAATGAATGGCAATGGATGAGCCTTTGAAATTTGCATTTTTTTCATAAATGTCAAAATAGGTCATGTTGTGAAGATAATTCATTTAAGCATTACTCCTTATAATAGCGTTCTTGAATTCTTAACAATGATGAGGCTTTGATACAATCGGTTGAAAGAGGGTATTGATGAGGCTGATAATCTGAGGGGGTATAGGTTCTTAACCTAGAAAATTTTCATTTTTTCATTTTTTGAGACCAAAAAACAGCAAATTTTACAAGCTCGGTGTAATGTTTTAAATTAAATTTTTGTTTAATGTTTTCGCGATGGGTTCCCACCGTTTTAATACTTAAATTAAGGCGCTCTGCAACTTCTTTTGATTCAAGGCCATCTCCAATTAGTCGAAATACTTCCAACTCTCTGTTTGTTAATTTGTTCAAAAAAGATTTATCATCATGTTTGCCCGAAGATACAAGTCTGTTAAACACTTTGTCCTTAATTTTCTGACTTGCATAGACTTCCCCGGCCAATACCTTACGCACGGCCTCAACCACTTGTCCGATAGCTTTTTGCTTCATGATGTAACCACGTGCACCTGAAACCAAAGCCCTTTCGGCATATAGAGATTCATCATACATGGAGAGCACTAAGGCTGGCAGATCCGGATACTCCTGTTTGATTTCTTCTACTAGATTTATTCCATTACTTTCTTTTAAAGAAATATCCACGATTACAAGATCAGGTTTATGTTTTTTTATTGCATCCCAGGCTTTAGGCGCGGTACTTTCACTTCCACAGACAACAAGGTCAGTCGCTTTATTAATTAATTCCGCCATCCCAAGGCAAAAGATAGGGTGATCATCCACAATCAAAATTTTATGGACTTTATTCAAAGGCTTCTTCATTAAATCACAGATTCTCCCTGAGCAAGTGTAAATGGATTTACTAAATATATGTCAATACTTGATCCATGTTTGTCTGTATTAATTGCAAACCTGCTATCAATGATTTTTGCACGATATGCCATAATCTGCAAGCCAATTCCACGTGTTCTCATTACAGTATCCATTCCCTTGCCATTATCCTGGATGCAAAGATGAACAGATCCGTTTTCCTTTTGCATAAAAAGATTGATCTTATCGGCTTCCGAATGTTTTACAGCATTATTTACTGCCTCTCTGGCAATATAATATAAATGGGTTGCAACCGTATTATCATGAAATTCTATTGAATCATCTACTTGAATATCAAATTTTACTTCCCGAATATATTCAAAATATTGTATTAACTCTTCCAATGCAGCACACAGGCCATGAGAGACAAAATGGACCGGGCATAATCCCCTTGCAAGGATCCGTGTCTTACCAATTGCATCATCAATCAAATGGACAACTTTATCCGCTAAAATAAGACTTTCCTGATTCGCCGCATCAAGGTCATCCTTTAGCACAGTTACTAAACCTGCAATCCCTATCAGGTGTGGACATAAATCATCATGTAAATTCTGGCCAATCTCCTGCCTTTCTTTATCTCCTACTTTCATCAACTGCTTTTCCAGTAGCTTTGATTTGGTAATATCTCTAAGCACAATAATCGTTCCGGATATTTGCCCGTTTTTATCCTTTGTGGGCGCACCACTGATACTCACATAGACAATTTCTCCATTTTTTGAAAATCTTTGGGTTTCGATATTATTAACAGCCTTACCAGAGAGAAGTATCTGGAGGCCGGCTTTTGTCTCAATCCAGTTTTCTTTAGGTACAAAATGATCCATTTTGTGTGTAATACATTCCTGGGAAGTCCATCCGAAAACTTTGGTAAAAGCCGGATTAACATAAACAGCATTACCATTAATATCATAGGTCACAATGGGATCCGGAGCAGACTCCATTAATAAGAAGTATCTTTCCTGACTTTCTCTTTGTGCCTCCTGTGCATCGATCCGCTCCTGAATTTGATCCTGCAATCTTTTGTCATAGCTTTCAAGTTCGACCATAAAACGATTAAAATACACAGCCAGCTGCCCCACTTCATCATTGGATTCACTTTTCATTCTCATTGAAAAATTTCCAAAGGATGCAACCTCAAAACGATCCATCATTTCATGAAGCGGATTGGTGATGGATGAGCTGATTTTAAAAGTGATAAATAACATCAATGTTAAAAATGAAAAGGATATCCCTATAATAAAATTTCGAACGGTTTTAAGCGGACTGTAAATTTCATCAAAATAACATGAAGATGCAACAATCCATTGATATTCAGGAATATAATTGAACACCACCAGTTTTTTCCTGGCCACGGATTCATCTGGATTTTTCCAAAAATATGTAATTTTCCCTTTTTTTCTTTCCAGCATATCTTTCAGGAATTGGTTGGGAAGCTCTTTTTCACTTAAAATATTAACGCCTTGAAGTTTTGGATGAATCACGGCTTTTCCCGTACGGTCAATTACATAAGAATATCCAGTTTCTCTAAATTTCAAAGACAGCACACTTTTTTGAAAATCTTCCACATTGATAAGCTTATAGAATTCATTTCGATAGCTGCTGGCAGAAATAATCCAGTCCCAGGGTTCAAAATAAACCATATAAAGTGCTTTGGGAAGGCGCTTGGTTTCTCCTGGGTTTTTCCATTCATATTCAAAATAGCCTTCTTTGGATTCACTTGGATCTTGCCATTTATATTCAAAATAGCCTTCTTTGGATTTTATCTGCCGGGAGACAAACCTGTAATATTCTATATTAGAATTGATAAGGCCGGATTGGGGATGGACAACCACTGTTCCAGAGCTGTCAAGGCAATACACATATCCTGATATCCCAATGGTCTGACTTAAAAGGATTGTCGCACTTTGCTTTTTCGCTTCTAAGACAGTCATTTTTCCCTCTAATGTTAATTGGTAGAGGCTTCGAATAATTTCTTTATTTTTTTCTGCAATCGCCCGCAAGTGATTTTTAATAGAAATAGTAGCGGATGTTTTTACCATATTGTGAATCATCTGTGTTGTATTGCTGAGTTCATTCTCAATATTTTTTTCGATATTATTTTTTATAAATATATAAATAAAAAGGCTGAAAAACAGCATTGCCATAAAAAAAATTATGAAAAAAATGGCAATAAATTTATAACGGATTTCAAAGGATTTAAACTTCTTATAAATTTTTTTTGCTGCGTATGTGATCATGCCAATTAACCGATTTTATTTTTTCTTAAACGGGAAGAATACTGTAAAAATAGAGTGTCCGGAATCAATGCAATCTTTAGTGCTATTGCAAAATTTACATTCCCTTATATCTCCCGGACATGTAGCCTCTTTGTCTTTAAAAAGGAAACAACATCTTTGGGATTCCATTTTCATGGTAAAACCATGCCGGCCTGAAAATATTTTCATCCTTAACAAATCTGCGCCTTTTCCGCCTGCATTAAAGGCAAAAGGTGTTTTAGTTGAATATAATAATGTTTCCTGGGTGGAAAAAAATCCTTCAAAGATTCTTTTTTGGGCATCGGCTTCAATCCCTACTCCAAAATCATGAATACTTAAAAGAACACCTGAATTTTTTGCTTTAAAGGAAATATGAATTTTACCTTTATCAGGGGTGTTTTCAATGGCATTTTTAATAAGGCCGCCAATCATTATATCTATATGTTCTTTGGGCAGCACAATAGATGGCAGATGGTCATCAAAGGATATATCGAAGGTAATTTGTCTGAAATCAAATTCAGGCTTAAGGGAAGTGTAAAATTTTCTGAAATATTCAGAAAAATTAATAGATATGGTTTCAATGGATCTTGGACCGAATTTTTCATCAATCAATTGGCTGATCGAATGTTCAAGTTTTTCAGCAGAAAGGCTTTGCTGGATTAGTGTTTCCAGCTCGTCCTTACAGGCTTCAAACATTTTCAGTAAAAGTTTTTGAGCCGAATAGGTCTTATCCTCCATGATATCGGCCACTTCGTCTTGAATATCAACAATCCTGTTCAGGTTTCTTTCAATCCTGTTCAAAGTGGCATTGACATTTAAACCGGGTATTGACTCAAGTTTTATCTTTAAGATCTGTAAAGAGCCGGTAAGGACTGCCACAGGTGTTTTTAGTTCATGAGAAAGATGGTTGATGGCTTTGCCTTTAGCCCGGTTCATGGAAGCCACATCTCTGTATGCCATCCTGACTGCTTCTGAAAACCTTGCGTTTTCAATTGAGATGGCAACGGTTCCTGCAATCATCGTCATCAATTCCATATCACTATAATCAAATCGATTTTGTTTTTTGTTAATGGCACAAAGAACCCCGATGATTCTGTCTTCACTTTTAATGGGCACTTCCAGAAGGCTTTTGGTTTTATATCCCAGGGTATTATCTCTTTCAGGATGATCGTTGGCTAATTTTTCAACATCATTTACCATGGCATATTCACCGGTTTTAATAATTTTACCGGCCAGCATGGTATCAGCAGGAAAACGAAATTTTTTTGCTCTTTTTTCTGTATCTGAATTATCATAGGATGCTCCCGTGAAAAACAATTCATCCGTGATTTCATCATATAATAGAACCATGGCGCCTTCTGTTTTTAACAGTACTTTAACCTCTTTTGAAATATAATTCATAAGATCTTCAAGTTCAGGATATTCCGGTAGAAGAGCAGAGATTCTCATAATAGTCTTATTGTTTGCTTCAAGCCTTTTTTCTTCGGTAATATCCCTTAAAATAACAAAGTTGTCTGTTAAACCTGTTTTAAATCTTTCATGGGATGCCGCCCAGATCACAACATCCAGAACCTTGCCATCCCTTGTAAGGCGTTGTGTTTCGTAACGGGCAAGGGATTTGTTCTCTTTGAATCGGTTCAGCATGTCATTGGTTTCGGTTTCAAGTGCATCAGGTACAAAGGGAACGGGTTTGCCCTTTAAATCTTTAATAGACCATCCAAAGGTTGTGGCAAAAGAAGCATTGATATAGGACACTAATCCATTGTCATCATAAACAACAATGGGATAAGGGACAAATTCCAGGATTTTTTCATAGTTTTTGTAAAGCGCTTTTGTTTTTTGTCCGGCAATTTTTTCTTCTGATACATCCTGCAGGGTTTCAACTGCACTGATGATATCACCATTTTCATTGGTAATAGTGGAGGCGCAAAATAATAGCCATTTACCAGCTTCACCCAGATCCGAAAAAAAATCCGTGGCTGAAAAAAGTTCTTTGGATTTGGCAGATCTATTGTATTTGGAGCCATAATGTTTCACAATCTGTTCATCGGATGATCGGTCGATTATCAGATCAGCCATAACCGGACGTCTTTTAGAATAAAAGGCTTTCCATTGGTGATTGGTTCCAATCATTTTCTTTTCAAGAAGACCGGTTAATTCTTCGCACGCCTTGTTAAAATGGGTTATTTTATGGTTGTTATCTATAACAAAGATGGGGATCGGAGCATTATTGATAATCTCATGAAGTACTTTATTTTTTTTTTCAAGCGCTTTTATTTTTTTTTCAAGTGTTTTGATATCATTGGCATCTTTGTTCATAAATAAACTCCATAAAGACTTTACAAGATTAACAGATCCTCGTATAACCTAAAGGTCACACGTAATCTGAAGGTCACGCGTAACCTGAAGGTCACACGTAACAAAATGTGACTTAACAGATCTTAATAGTTTATTAGAAATAATGTAGTCAATTCATAACAATCGGCTACAATATATAAAATCCTTGATTGATATTGCAAGGATTTTAAAAGGTTTAAAAAATGCCGGATACCATCATTAAAACAGAAATCCTTATTCATGATCTAAAAGTCCCCATTTCAGTAATAGATGCCGGAGCAAAATCACTTTTGAATCGGCGGGATTCTTATGGCCCTCTCACAGATAAACAAGTTAAGGTATTAAAAAGGATCATAAGAAACACGCTGACAACCCAAAGACTTGTGAATGATGTATTGGAGCTTGGAAGATCCAGAGAGGGCGTTATGATAACCTCTGATTTTCCAGTCTCCGCCCTTGTGACATCTGTTATAATGGAGATATTTGATCTTTATGATCCAGGTGTGACAGAGATCGTTCGAAAAGTTAAAACCTATGAAGAGCTTGAAAAGGCAATCCAGGAAAGTGGTGCCAGATTGTCGTTTGATGCAAAAGTATGGAAAACAATGCTCCATCTTGATGAGGCAAAGGTGAGGCAGATCCTGAGAAATCTGGTTACCAATGCAATTAAGCATCGATTGTCTTTTGTAGAGATTTCAGGAAAAATCAAGGGAAAACTGCTGATTCTAAAAGTAAAAGATGATGGACG
>Ga0233437_1007657_pt1 | contig 10351 bp, 10 predicted proteins | sample SI_122_August201_FD_182714 | JGI IMG/M metagenome (GOLD analysis project Ga0233437, IMG submission 182714) | Seawater microbial communities from Saanich Inlet, British Columbia, Canada - SI_122_August2016_200_MG | ecosystem: Environmental > Aquatic > Marine > Inlet | place: Canada: British... | reverse complement strand
ATCATGGCGCCTACCCGTGAACTGGCCGAACAGATACATCAAGCCATTGAAACACTGGGTTGTAAAACCCATCTGAAGAGCGTTTCGGTTTACGGTGGTGTGGGGATTCACCCACAGATTGAGAAACTGAAACGTGCCGATATTGTGGTGGCATGTCCGGGAAGGCTGCTGGATCATATGAATCGCCGTACCGTCAATTTTTCCCGATTGGAAGTGCTGGTAATTGATGAGGCGGACCAGATGTTCGACATGGGTTTTTTACCGGATATCCGGCGCATTCTGGCGCGTCTTCCCAAAAAACGTCAGACGTTGCTTTTCTCGGCGACCATGCCCGCCGAAATACGTCGATTGGCAGGCGATATCCTGCAAAATCCGAGCACCGTCCAGGTGGGAACCGTGGCACCTGCGGATACGGTTCGTCATGCGCTCTATCCGGTGGCACATCATCTGAAAACGGCGCTGCTGCTAAAGCTGTTGGGAGATACCGCCGCCAAGTCGGTACTGGTATTTACCCGGACCAAATACCGCGCCAAAAGCCTGGGGAATAAGCTTGAGAGAGCCGGATACCGCTGTGCGTCTTTGCAGGGGAATCTTTCCCAGGGACGTCGCCAGGCCGCATTGGATGGTTTTCGGAACGGTACATTTCGGATCCTGGTGGCCACTGATATCGCCGCAAGGGGCATTGATGTCACCCGGGTTTCCCATGTGATCAACTATGATATTCCGTCCACGCCGGATGCGTACATTCACCGCATCGGGCGCACCGGCCGCGCGACCCGCAGTGGCGAAGCGTTCACGTTTATTACCGCGGAAGATAAAGTGATGGTACGCGCCATCAATCGGACCCTCGGTGCCGCCATAGAGCGGCGAACCCTGCCGGACTTCGATTACGATGTGGCGGCTTTAATACCGAAAAGAAAAGGTCCCCGCCCTGTTCGCGGGCGCCAGACCCAAAGGACCAAGCCCGCCCGTGCGTCAAAAGGACGGGCCCAGAGAGGCGCTTTTGCGTGGCTTTCCAGCCAGGGTGAGGGGAAGCGGCCTGCGGCCGGGCGGAGCATGCAATCCGCCTGAAGGCAATAATTCTCAAGATGTTTTATGGCAGGGTTCAAATGTGACGCACCCTTATTTCTGGCGCGTAGTTGGGAGAAAGAAATGGCCCGGAAGCGTGTAGGTATAGTCCTTTTTAATGATATTGAGGTCCTCGATTTTTGTGGCCCATTTGAGGTATTTTCAGTAACTTGTCTCAATGAGGAGAAGCGGCGGGAAGAGCCTTCACCATTCGAAGTTTTTCTAATCGCTGAAACACTCTCTTATGTCACTACAACAGGTGGTATGAAAGTCATACCTCAATATTCATTCGAAAATTGTCCGCGGCTGGATATTCTTGTTGTCCCGGGTGGATGGGGTACGCGCAAGGAACTGAATAATCCGGTTATGCTAAAATGGCTGCGTTCCCGGGCTGCTGAAGTTGAAATACTGACCGCTGTCTGCACCGGCTCCATGCTGCTGGGATTCGCCGGCTTGATAGACGGATTGCATGCAACGACTCATTGGCGCTCTTTAGACTGGATGCGAGATTCCTTTCCCGAAGTATTCGTTGAGTACGAACAGCATGTGGTTGAGGATGGCCGTGTATTCACTTCGGCTGGTATCTCAGCGGGAATCGATATGGCGCTTAAAGTGGTTGCCCGGTGTTACGGTAAGGATATTGCTCGCGCTACGGCTGCGCATATGGAATATCCTTTTCCGGTTAGTAATGAACGCAGGGTAAGTATTTAGCTGCGCCCCGTCATGGGCAACAAACCAGGGAAACTCCGATGAAAGTCGAAGCGATTGACCATCTGGTCTTGACGGTTAAAGATATTGACGCAACATGCTCGTTTTATGCGCGAGTGCTCGGCATGACCGTCACTACCTTCCATGGCAGCAGGAAAGCGCTTTCTTTCGGTGTTCAAAAAATCAATCTCCACCCGTACGGAAAAGAGTTTGACCCAAAGGCACAGGCACCTACGCCGGGTTCCGCTGACCTATGCTTTGTTACGTCGGTGCCGATTCGTGATATCATCACGCATTTGGGGTCATGCGGCGTCAATTTGCTCGAAGGTCCGGTTCACCGAACCGGGGCAAGAGGTCCCATGGTGTCGGTGTATTTTCGGGACCCGGACGGCAATTTGATTGAAGTTTCCAACTATGAAAACGCTATGCCCGATAAGTAGTTCAGATAGTAGTTCAGATAGTAGTTCAGATGATTTCAATGGCTTGGTCAAGATCTGCGATTAGATCATCAACGTCCTCAATACCTACTGAAAGTCGTAATAGATTCGGTTGGACTTGGCTCAACGGCCCCTCCACAGAAGCCCGATGCTCCACCAGGCTTTCAACACCGCCAAGAGATGTGGCAGGCACGAATAGCTTCAGCTTTGTGGCCACCGCTTTTGCTTCCGTTGCACCTCCCTTCACGCAAAGCGATAACATGCCTCCGAAACCGTTCGTCATCTGGTGCTTGGCGATCACATGCCCCGGGTGGCTCTCAAGACCCGGATACAGCACCGCTTCTACCTTTCGGTGCCCCTCAAGATGCTGAGCGATTTTCAGTGCGTTGCTTGAAGAACGTTCAAATCTGATTGAAAGCGTCCGCATGCCGCGCAGTAGCAGCCATGACTCAAAGGCCCCCAAAACACCACCAACATGTTTACGAATAAACTTAATTTCTTCCCAGCGCTCATCCATCTCCCGGGTAACCAAAATGCCAGCAGTGACATCACTGTGCCCGTTCAGATACTTCGTTGCTGAATGGAAGACGAGATCAGCACCCAGATTCAATGCCTGCGTAGTAATTGGCGTGGAGACAGTGCAGTCTACGCCGAGAATAGCGCCAGCGTCATGGGCGGCTGCCGCTGCGTCGGCAATGTCAATTATGTCCCACGTGGGATTGACGGGTGTCTCAATCCACAAGATTGCTGTTTTGCCGGGCTTGATTGCTCGTCTCAAAGCGTTAGGGTCAGTTGCGTCAAACAGGGTGAGACCAATATTTCGTTTGTCGGAGATTCGCCTTAGCCAATCCTGTGCGCCGTGGTACATAATCGTAGGGGCCACAATATGTTGCCCCATGTTAACGGTTTCAAAGACGGCGGTGATGGCGGCCATTCCAGATGAGAACAGCCTCGATTCGGCACCGTTATCAAGCTTGGCGGCGAGATGTTCAACTTGATCATAAGTAGGATTCTGATAGCGGCTGTAGACATAGTCGCCAATGGGTTCATAGTCATCGCCCCGTGCAAACGTTGTCGAGGGATGGATTGGCGGTGTGATAGCTCCGGTCACGCCATCTACGAAATGCCCTGCCTGGGCAAGAATAGTATCAAACGAGCCTCTTTTCACATCAACGCTCCTTGTTGCTTGGTAGCAGAAACAAAATAATACCCACATTCGAATAAATTTCGGCTTCTAGTATCCCCATAATTCCTGTCCCATACACCCGAATCAATATCCTGTCTTAGGTTATTCAGCATTTCTTGGACATATGCTTGGTCAGCAAGCTGAAAATGGGAAATGCCCTGACGGAAAGCGGGATTAAAATACATTTCAGGATATCGCCATGATGAACAGAAAAAGCCATCTTGGATATCATAAGGAAGCGGAAACGGTATGATTTCAATACTGTTGTCTTGGGAAACAGCCTTTATCTTATCCACCAGTTGTTGGGTCGTTGGAAAAACTTTCCTTATTCTGTCATAGATTGGACCGAAATACCGGGGCATCCAGAATCCTTCGGCCGATCTCCCTGGATCAGCGGTGAAAGCAACAAATTTCCCCTCCGGCTTAAGTACCCTGAATATTTCAGTTAAGGATTTTTCCAGGTTGGAAAAATGGTGCATGGAAAGCGTACAATAGGCAGCGTCAAAAGTAGTATCAGGAAGCGGAATGTTTTCTGCTGCAGATTTCTTCCATTCAATATTCTTGTGCTTGCATGCTTTTGAAATCATTGCGGCCGAAGGTTCCACGGCTGTGACAAAATGGCCAAGTTCAGCAATTATTTTAGTATAATTGCCTGTTCCGGCGCCAATATCTATAACCTTCGATCCCGTTGGTAAATCAAGACAGTCTACTAATAATTTGACGATTCTCTCATCCGGTCCACGGGTGTCATTGTAATCTTTTCCGATAACATCATATCTCGCCTGTTCTGGCATCATCAATCTTCCTGCTAATGTACAATTAACCGGCGTCGCAGCTTCGTGACGTCCGTATTAAATGACTGGTTAAAGGCGCTTTGTGAATACTTTTTGTGTTTTAATTTCTTTATAGCCTTGGCTTATGTAGAACAAATGGGTTGATTCACGAATTTCATTGGCTCTAACACGAATCTTGTTCACTCTTTTCCTCGCCCAATTCTCTGCTTTTTCAACAAGGACTTTTCCTATACCTTTTCTTCTATCGTTTTCTGAAACAATGAGACTAACGACTTCTGCATATATGCCTTCGGCTAATCTTGCATCCAATAGAACACAAACGCTTCCAATGACGTTATTATGATTTTCAGCAATAAATATTTCCCCACCATTTTTATGAATTGTATTTATATTGTTTTCTAAATCAATCAATTCTACCGAGTAGCCAAGTTCTGCCATTAGATTCTTTAATTGCTCAAGATCACCTTTTTGGTATTCCCGATAGATTGGTTTCATTGATTTATGTGCAACTTTCCAATACGCTCGGATGCTATGAACGTGCATTCCTCTGTCTCAAATCCTCTGCATCTTGTCAAGGTCGAGAAATGTCTTCACCTTTTGAGCAATACTCAATATCTAATGAAAAATTACCATATGGTTCGCTGAATTCAAATAGAATTATCAATATTTTTCATGGACGTCATGCTTTTCTCTTTTGAGATTCAAGTTTTGGTGGTAATGTATCGGGAGTCGATTTTCAGCGAGGATGAAATTGGATTGGTGGCTTACGGGAGTCTGCGCTTCACGGGTCTTTAATGGACTTGTCTTTATGACTTACGCTGCGGCGGTACCCGTTCTTCAAAAAGAATGGCAGATGTCCGGCTCGGCGGCAGGTTCCATTGCCAGCGGATTCCAGTTGGGGTACGCTGTATCATTAGTGATCTTTTCCACCCTTTCTGACAGGATCAGCCCCAAGCTTCTGTACCTGTTTTCCATGTCTTTTTCAGCCCTCTGCTCTCTTTGTTTCGCGGCTTTTGCCCGCAGCTACCTATCAGCGCTTCTCCTCTATACTTCGGTAGGCATCACCCTTGGAGGGACCTATACAACGGCGCTTATCATACTTTCCGATCGCTATCCCGAAAAAAAAAGGGGTATGGCTATTGGGTTCTTTATAGCAAGCACATCCCTGGGTTATGCGTTGTCTCTGCTATTAAGCGGTATTGCGTTGCCTGTTGGGGGCTATAAGCTCTCGTTTTTTTTGACCTGCCTGGGTCCCCTCGTGGGTTCGATCCTCGCTTGGATCACCCTTTACAGGACCCATGTCCCCCCGGCGAGGCGCCGGGAAGGGCGGACATTTACCAAAGAGGTCCTTGGCAAAAGGCCAGCCAGACTGCTGATCAGTGGTTACACCTTTCACAGTTGGGAACTTCTCGGGATGTGGGCATGGACGCCGGCCTTCCTTACCAGCTGTTTAGCCATCGGAGGGAAAGGGGGATTGTCTGCCGCCGGACTTGGGGCCTACGCCTCATCGCTATTTCACGGGATCGGTCTAATTGCATCTTTTTCAATGGGGGCCTTATCAGATCGTCTTGGCCGTGCCAAAGTAATCGTCATGCTTTCCGGTATCAGTACCCTATGCTCTTTTCTCTTTGGATGGACCATCGGATGGCCTTTTGTCGTAATCATCGGAATAGGCCTCATTTATGCGTTTTCCTCCCTTGGGGATTCTCCGGTATTCTCGGCCGCACTTACGGAAATCGTTCATCCCGCCTACCTGGGGGCCGCCTTTGGATTGAGGTCCTTTTTAGGATTTGGGGCCGGGGCAGTTTCGCCCATTGTGTTCGGTGTGGTGCTGGATTGGACAAACCCCTCCCTGTCCGCACACATCCCATACACCACCTGGGGGTGGGCCTATGGCATCCTGGGGATGGGGGGGTTGGGCGCCCTCTGGACAGCGGTTATGTTAGGTAGAGAGAAAATTCCGGAATAAGTAGATCGGGCTCGACCAGGCCATGTGACCGTCTTCCTGAATAAGCTTGACAAAGATCGGGTTGTCCTTTTTTCCTATTAAATCGATTTCACGTTCAATGGTAATTGAGCGATGCTGGTTTTCGGAGGGCAGCCTGAAAATCCGAATCGAGCGGGGCAGGACCCCGGAGTTGTCAAATATCCTGTCCTCATAACCGATTTCTTTAACCGGTATTTCACACTTGATGAGGGGTGTGTCCAGTTTAAGAACACCGGCTGCTGCCTCCCGAAGACGCAATTCAAAACCACCGATATTGCCCGTCGTCAAACCTTGCCACTGGAGCCGGTTCTGGTCGATACATTTCAGCTTCTTATCGGGATTGAAGAAACTGATCGGTCGAAAATCTACTATGCCATTTTCCGTCAACGTGGCTTCGCCGTCCCAGATCACCTGGCGGAACCGGCCTCGATACTCCGCTCCTTCCCAGATAACACAGATTCGATCGCCCAATTCACCGGGAGAATAGGGTCTGATTTCCTCAATAATATGAGGCCCGTTTTTGATGATGATCCGCTGGACTGGAGCAGATGCCAAAGCGTCAATCCGAAGGAGCGCCTTTCCTTCTTTTATTTGAACCATATCCCCCATCATGGCCCGGTTTGTCTCGTTCCCCTGGAACTGTCCGGTTGCAGGATTTTCCTGGTACACGGTACCTCCTTGAGGAAAGACTGCCCTCACATCCAGCAGGAGGCGACAACCGGTTGTGGCATAGTGCCGCCGTTTACGCAGACACTCGATGATCGCTTCACGACTCAGCTCCGGCATCAGAAGGCAGGTCAATCCACCGATTGCCCCAAATAGCGAAGCTCCGGGATAGCTTGCGCCCGGCCGCCCCTTGTGATCATCACTGTTGGCGACGATTCCCACGCGATGCCCCATTTCAAAAGCATCGTTTAGTAACCATTCAAAGGTTCCCCAGGATGAATGAATTTCCATAGATCGTTCAAACCGGCCATTGTGAGCCAGTTTCACATCCGCATAGCGGCCGCCGCAATGGGCAAAACAGATCACATCTTCCCTGTGCTCTAAAAAAGCCTGAAACAGCTCCCCAGCAGTGGCGGCATCCGTATGAATATCGCTTTTATCCGGAACGAGTGCATGGGATGAGCGTCTGATTTGCCCCCCTTCTGAGGTAAAGTAGACATTTCGGTCACCACCGAGGTGGGTGTTGCCGGACCATTCATACCCCGGCAATGTGATAAAGCGGTCTTTCTCATTGAATTCGGTATTCAGTGTGTTCAGCTTTGACCAGAATGAATTGGTGATTTGAAAATCGTTTCCCTGATGGCCGGTCGCATCCAGAAAAGCCAGGTCCCGGGCAAATTCAAAATATCTTCTGGCACTGTTGGTTCCGATGGTCTCCTCTGATTGACCATGCAGATCGGCCCAGAAATTATAAAGTTCGGAACCCTCAGCAATCCTCATGGGGTTGCTTTCACAGAGGCAGTTGCCGGAAGGATCTTCAACCCGAATTAAAACATCGCCTGGTTTTTCCACACTCAGGTTATGGACCGTCTGCACGAAATCGCCGGGCCTGAAGGTGACGGTTTCCGGAAGACCCTTGACCGAACCATTCGCACTGAGATGAACGGTTGTGTCAAATTTACTGGTTGGATTTCCCCAGCGGTCCACGGCTTTGAGTTTTAGCTGGAACTTTTCGCCGGCCTTTCTTTTGGTCGGCACTACCGCGATCCATTTTTCAGGACTCCCTGGAACTATCCTGATGATCGGTTGTTTCCATATTGGCTGGTAGACACAGGTCGCAATGGGGTCGACCAGCACATGAAACTCAAACGAATCTTCACAAAAGGTTTGCAGGCGTAAACCCGGAGCGCCTTTTCTTGTGTCTCCGAATCGAATGGTAATCGTATCCCCCTCACTAAGAAAGCCGTTTACCACTTTAATGTAGAGTGTGCTCCCCCAGGGGCGGACATTGCCTTTGCGGTCGTAGCGGTACTGGAGTACAGCGTTGTTGGATGCTTCAATTGTTGTATATCCAACGGCCTCCGGATTTTCAAATTGAGGCCTTGACTGATCAGAGGCAAAACGAAAGCAGACCCGCATGGAACCTGAGTCATCGATACCATATTTACCCGCTGTATATATCAGTGTGAAGGTCTGGTGCGATCCGGCTTCAAATTCCCCGGTCGGTGAAAGGGATACCTCCCCAAGCAACGCTTCCGAAATGGGTGTGTGAACAGGCTGTGACTGAAGCCCGCCTTCCAAGGAGGCTTTCTCAGATTTGGTTGATTGATTGTTCATGCTTTCACCTCTAAAGAAATTTTCCGGTCAATTGTATGGTTGAAATGAACCCCGATACAGTAGTATAAATAGAATTGTAGGACAATGCTATGAGAAACGACGTTGTCGCTCCCTTTCATTCCCACAAGCAACGGAGAATAAACCACCATGACTTGGACCCTATGGATTGAAATTGAACCAGAGGATACAGCTGATGAAGGTGTGCAGCAGTTATACCACCGCACCCGCGACCGGGCAACAGGACGCCCTCCCGATACCGTTCTCTTGACCAGCCTGACACCCCGGGTAGCCGGGTTGCTCCATGACCTTCATAAGGCCATTTATCACGGCGCCAGGGGCTTGTCCCTCAGGGAAAAGGAGATTGCTGCTCTGATTGTCTCGGAGTACAATGGCTGAGTCCATTGAACGGCCAGTCATCTGGCGGCCCTCGGTCGAGTGGCCAGGAATGAAACATTTGCAAGACAAGTGGCAGCGGATTTTACGAAAGCCCACATGACCGAGCGAGAACGCTCTATTGCCGAGTTTGCAGTTAAGGTAACCCGCGCGCCAAATGCCTGTAGTCCCGCTGATTTACAGCAACTTCGGGATATTGGATTAACTGACAAGGATATCCTGAGCCTGGTGCAAATTATAGGTTATTACAATATGAGTACCCGGCTTTTTGAATCGCTCAGTACCATAGATGATCAAAACAGGCTCTAACTAAGCAGGTGCCGATGCATTTCCGGTCCGCAGGATCACGAAGACTATCATGGCCACGGCCGGTATCAACGCCAATGCCGAAAGGGCACCTCTAGGGTAGAACAAGATAAATAGCGCTACTAAGAGGACTAAAAACCTTGACGGAAGGTCATGCTTTTTCAGTTGAAAAATCCTACCGTGGATAGCGGCAGCCGCTGTGCAGCATCCAATAATTAGCACACCCACGGCAGCTACTTGCGCTAAACCAGGCTTCAACAACAAAATATCCCAATTGAAAATTGCGAATGTGAGGAAGAAAAAAGGAACAGATATTTGCAGCGTTACCATCATTGTCTTCATGAAGGAGGCACCTGAAATACGGGAAGCAACCGCAGCTACCAGTGAGGTTGGCGGCGAGTATTCGGATATTACCGCTATGAAGAACAAGAAGAAATGCGCTACCCAGGGGTTGATCCCCATTTCTGTCAAAGGTGGAATGAGAATCACGGCTGAGAGGATATAACAGGCCGACGGCGGTATTCCTAAGCCTAAAAAGACCCCGATTGCAAACGCCACTCCCACAAGGGCCACCACATGAAATTCTCCGATGGTCGCCAATAGCGCCATCAGCTTAATCATCCATCCACTAACCACGAACATATTTACCATCACCCCGAGCATGGCGAGCAACAGAATGAGCGGAGCGGTGACCCCGGCAAATGCCTCTACGGCCTGGCGCAAACACCTAACCCACTCTTTTATTTTATCTAAAATCGTCCCAGGATGGAAAACCATGCGGAGGATGGACGAGGTGATAAAGAGACCCATGGCAATCATGAGTGCGGCTCTTGATGCTTCATACCAAAGCACACCCATCAAATAGACCAAAATCCCTATGAAGACAAAGAAGACCGCCGTGTTGAGCACGTCCATTCGGGAAAATTTTTCGATAATGGATTCCGCTCCTAAATCTGTCCTGCTTCCCTTTCCCCGTATAAAGCGCGTTGTGAAGAGGTAAACCGACAGGGATATGATACCAAAGAAAATGAGCGCCGGTGCCCATCCTCGCGCGATAACCTCGAAATAAGTCACGCCCAAAAAGTCAGCCATGAGGAAACCGGCTATTGCCATGACGGGCGGCATGAGCAGGCCCCCCAGCGAAGAAGACGCTTCCACAGCACCGGCGTGAAGCGCGGGGAACCCTGCT
>Ga0233437_1007654_pt1 | contig 10355 bp, 2 predicted proteins | sample SI_122_August201_FD_182714 | JGI IMG/M metagenome (GOLD analysis project Ga0233437, IMG submission 182714) | Seawater microbial communities from Saanich Inlet, British Columbia, Canada - SI_122_August2016_200_MG | ecosystem: Environmental > Aquatic > Marine > Inlet | place: Canada: British... | reverse complement strand
TCTGACTAAAATGAAAAACCCCTTGATAGACAAGGGGTTTAGATGGTGGGCCCACAGGGACTTGAACCCCGAACCGACGGATTATGAGTCCGTGGCCATTAGTTGTTTTTATTGGACTTACGAGAGGGGTGTGACTGGAAAGTGACCATAGTAAAAAGAGCCCCTGCTTTTTGAGAGCAGGGGCTTTGAAGTTCAGAGAAGAGCTGGTACTACTTAACAATTAGAGCTTTTTTCACTTTCATATAGTTCCCAGCCTGAAATCTAACTGGATAAATTCCGCTCGGAACACTCCTACCATGATTATCCTTACCATCCCAAACAACTGCTTTTGAGCCCGCTGTTTCATTGCGAGATATAAGGGTCCGAATCTCACGACCCAATACATCATAGATCACTAGCTGCACATGACTATCCAGCGGTAAGTCATAGCTGATGGTCGTGGAGGGATTGAACGGGTTTGGGTAACAGTCATACAATACATAACTCTCAGGAAGTGTCACACCAATCAGGTTCACTACCATGCTTCCCTGTGGATTAAATGTTACCATGCCTCCTTCCATGACCGGAACTGCAGAAACTGCTTGCTCCTTCTCACCTGTCAAGATACGGAAACTCACGTTATGGCCAGCGGTAAAGCCGTCAACTTCATCCGTGGTGGGATCATCCATCCCAATAACCAGTGGTAGATAATCTAACTCTGAAGCAAGTGTTTGTGTTAATTGGGCTGACCCGACACATAAGTCACCATCAAACACGCCAATTTCTGTGCCAGCACCGAGATCTACTTCATCAATGAGTGCATTCATTACATAGACATTCATTGCCAGGTAAGGATTCCCAGAGGTCAGCACCTCGAAGTGAGTTCCTGGAGTAACTGTTTGAACTGCTTCTCGAGCGAGTGCAGGTTGATTGTTAAGCGTGATACTGGTATTGGTTGATACCTTGATGTAGTAGCCTTTACCTGCGCTGAAGTCACCAATATTATTAATCCAACCGACAATGGGAAGCTCTTCTATCGCAGATCCAGTTTCATCCTGTACCTTGACCAAATGTCCCGCATCGATTAATTCCTGAACTGCTGCCAGTGCGTTCTGAGAATTCATCAGCGGATAACCCATTATGTTCCACCCCGCATTGAGGGATAGGTTAAAGGGTAATTCAACTGGACTTCCAGTTAGGTTGAGATTATCAGCTGCAGCCATCTTGATGTAGTAGCCCTCACTGACACACATATCACCAATATTGTTAACCCAACCAATTACTGGCAAGTTTTCGATGGCAGAACCTGTCTCATCCTGAATTTTCAGCAGACTACCATTGCTAATGAGTGGCTGGACAACGTTTAACATATTTAAATCGTCAGGGTTGGTATAAAATGACATAATGTTCCAACCTGGATCCAATGATAAGGTCATATCAACCTGGGTCAATCCTGCCAGATCAACCATGGCTGTTCCCTGACTGGTAAACACACCAGTGCCCAAGGAATAGAGACTACTCACATTACTTATTTCTAAACCTTCAGAAGCATCCCAAAGTCGATATGTGATGGAGTGTCCTGGTGTAAAACCATCGATCTCGGGGGTACCTGGATCATCCGTTGAGGCGACCAACGCCAAAAATGGCTCGATCTCACCAACAACAATACCAGCACCTACGCAATATTCACCATCATAGATACCTACCTCATCTCCAGTGACCAAATCCATCCCTTCAAGGGTGACGCTTGTGGCATAGATATTCATCGCCAGATATGGATTACCGGAGTACACAAGCTCAAAATGAGATAAAACCGGAGCAGACTGATTATCAACATGAAATTGAATTGTGCCATCGCCTCCAAATCCAATCTGACTTATGTCCAATCCAGCAGGAGTTCCATCTGCTAAAAATGCAGCTGGATTTGAGAAATCATTTATTTCTGTTCTACCGACAGATGCAGACAGATGAGCATCGTTAATAATCCCGTTGCTCGTCGTACTGCCATTTGGTCTGAAAATATATAATTCATCTGGAGGGCCATCGCTATTTCCTTGCCCATCGAGCAAAGTATTTATACGATAAACGATCATCCCGGTACCAGGTATTGTGGTTTCATACAGTCCTGTCTTTTCTCTGTATTCAAGCACAAAATACTCACTCGATGAATTCGGCGATTGGATTTTATAACAATTATTATTTGATGACACTAATGCATTCAGCGAATATGTTCCAGAATATAATATTTCCGGAATCGAACTGATCCAATTACCATACCTATACTTCATGTAGGCAGTCATATGATGTGGTGGGTCGCCGCTATTTTGCATAAGATCCCATGAACCTGCTGGAGTAAATCCATCATATGAATAATGGTACAAATCAGGAGCACCTAATGAATGAAACATTTCATGAGCGAGTACACCAACCCCTGAACCCGTATTTCCTGAATATTCTGATAAATTAAGATTGTATGTCCAAACTGTTTTGCCATTAATCAGAACATTCCCACTGCCACCATAATAAGGATCGAAAGTCCACAGTACCCACATATGTGGCCAAAGTAAATCACTCCAGCCATCCTCCGCCCCCTGAACTATGAAACAGACGTTGTCAACCAAACCATCGTTATCACCATCAATATTTAAATTTGGTGGTATTTGAGAAGACACTCCAAGTACAGCATTTTTTAGGAGTGTATGCTCTCTTACACGAGCCTGATCATTACTGGGGTCTCCATTAGCATCCACAGGATAACCGATGGGATTGGTTACAGAGTTATAGGGGCTATAATAAGCTCGCGGATGCAAATCCTGATAGGATACCGGGTAGTCAGATACTGTGGTTGGATAAAAATGTGTCGCAATCTCTAATTGAGAATATGAAGCTTCGAGATAGTAATTTTGAAGCGAGACCTGATCCTCATTGAACTTCCCTGTATAACTAGAATAAAGGTCGGTAAATTCACTCTGATCACTAAATCGAATGAAGATGACAATGTTGTTGAGTATCCCAATGGTTGGAGCAGTGTACCGATCATCCAAATCTCTGCCTGATGTATAATCAAGAAACCTTGTGGGGACGTTTGGGTTATCATGATAATTGGGGTGCAAATTAGCGGATCTAGGGTCATGGACTCCAGGAATGGCTGCCGTAGTACCGAGACCCTCCTCCGAAAGTCTTGCATATACAAAATATCCCGTTTTTGAATCTTGAATTATGGTGTAGCCAAGAGAATCATGTAACCAGTGATAGTTCTCATCCCCAGTCGCAAAACATTTCATCAGACTACCATCAGGTTGTGTAAAACTTTGAGGAACATTACTGAGGTATGCCGCGGAAGCTACCGTGCTGAAGAGTAGCACCTTGATCGCTTGCCTAAATAATGTGATAAACCAATATTCAATCTTGTGTGATTCATTGATCATTATTGTGTCCCTGTCTGAATCAGTGAATACGTAATCGGTAATCAATACATTGATTGGGAGGTCATTTTTTAAGATATCACGAGCCACTTTTTGTATGGGTGTCATAATTTTGTATACTTGAACTATCTGTATGGAATGCTTAATTTCAATAATACAAGCAAGGTGCTCTCAAAGAGTAGCACCTTGCTTGTATTAGCTTTTAAAACAATTATTTAAGATACAACATTTTGATCGTCCTGGTAAATGATCCAGCCTGGATTTTTGTAATGTACAATCCCGTTGAAACCGGTTGACCAGAATCATCAATACCGTTCCAAGTGCACTCATACCAGCCAGAAACTTGTGACTGGGGGGCGAAGGTCTTCACCAAATTACCTCGAATGTCATATATCACCAGAGAAACAGTGACGTCATCTGGTAGCCCATAGCGTAAGGTTGTACTTGGGTTGAAAGGATTTGGATAATTCTGCTGCAGGACAAACTCCTCTGGAATCATCTTTCTATCACGAATACCTACAACCCCATCCACCATTAATGTGAATGACGATGATGACCATACTGTATCCTGATTATCAGTGACCCAAACCTCCCAGTTCAGCCAAACGTTTCTGGGAAACTCTTCGATATTCAACCGGAATTGATTCTCTTCTGAGATCAATAATGAATCATAATTGCTTCCATCGAATACTCGCAACCCATACACAAGGAGGTCACCATCTACATCTGTGGCAGCTTCCCAACTGAATGTCAACGCGACACTGTCAGGGTTATCAATTAATAGTTCATTTCCTGGATATATGAGCCCAAACACCTGAGGTGCATCATTAACTGGGGTTACTGACAGGGTAAAGCTACCAGTATCAGTAGCATTATCTGAGCCACTCCCATCATCAACAGTCACAGTAATTACTGAACTGCCATTCCAGTTCGCAGCTGGAGTCAGATATAGACTATCATTGGACACCAGGACTGACACATTCGCATCAGCACTTATCGCACTGTAGCTAAGATCATCACCATCAAAGTCTTCCGCACTCAAGACGATTGACAACTCATTATCCTCAGAAATCTCCTGTGTTGAGATGTCTGCTAATACAGGTGCATCGTTAACAGGAGATACTGTTAATACGAAGCTACCCTCATCTGTTAAACTGCCATCACTTACCATTACTGTGATGGTCGCCTCGCCTGCAAAGTTCAGCTGAGGTGTCAGGGTCAAAGTTGAACCACTCACTGACACAATCACCCCTGAGGTGTCACTTGCTGCGCTATAGGTCAGATCATCCTCATCGATATCACTGGCGTTTAAGGCAACATTGATAGCCGTTTCTTCAGCTGTGCTCTGTGCTGAGATGTCTGCTAATACAGGTGCATCGTTAACAGGAGATACTGATACCTCGAAAGTATCAGCTACCGATTGGCTGCTACTGTTGGATGCAGTAATGATAATCTCCGCACTACCGTTCCAGTCAGGACTTAATTCAAGATGAAGAATTGAGACATCCGCCAACGAGAGCTGTAAGTTGCTTTCTCCATTGGAGATGGTATAGGTTAACAGCTCTTCCACTGATGGATTGAAAAATACTGTATCTAAATCAGCAATATCTAGTCCGGCGGCATCTTCTTCAATGTTAAGATCCTGAATAGGATGAACCAGAGACGGTTCAGGCGGTATGGAATTTCCATCCAAGCCAGCCATCGCTGTACCCTGGGAAACAAAATTTCCATTACCCATAGCATAGGTCGCTGCTACATCCGTAATCTCAATAATTTGATTCGCATCCCACAAACGATAGCTTATGGTATGCCCTGGCGTAAAACCATCAATCTCTGGTGTTCCAGGATCATCTGTTCCTGCAACCATAGCCAAATAGGGATCTATATTTCCCTCAACAATTGCTGCGCCAACACAATACTCACCATCGTAAATCCCGATCTCGTCTCCAGCTTCAAGACCCACATCATCAATCGCTGCACTTGTGATGTAGAAATTCATCGCCAGATAAGGATTGCCAGTATAAACAGTTTGAAAGTGAGTTTGCGTTAAACTATAAACAGTAAACACGAACTGACGGGTGTCAGTTAAACCGCCATTATCGACCACCAAAACCGTGATCGTAGAACTTCCATGCTGATCCGGTTGAGCTGTTAACACCAATTCCGCAGAACCATCTTGCAGATTGTCGTCATTGATTGTTACCGCAACTAAACTCTCATTCGAATTATCACTCACTGTGAATGTAAGCGCTTCATTTGGATCCAATTCAAAATCAACATCGATTCCAGACACCGGAACGACGACACTGCCATTCTCGACCGAATTCTGATCCGAAATCAATGCTAACTCGGGAGCATCATTCACCGAATTGACTGTTAATTCAAATATGTCATCCACACTTTCACTATTGCTATTCGAAGCGGTAATCGTGATACTAGCACTCCCATTCCAGTTAGCACTTAATTCAAGATGAACAATCGAACCATTAACAATCGATAACTGCACATTGGGATTCCCGTTTGTGATGGTATATGTCAGCAAATCCTCCGGTACCGGATTGAAAAACACAGTATCTAAATCGGCAACATCAAACCCCATCGCATCTTCTTCTAGAGTGATATCTAAAATCGGATGAACCACATTCGGACCGGTTGTACTTGTACTTCCATCCAAACCAGCCATCGCTGTACCCTGGGAAACAAAATTTCCATTACCCATAGCATAGGTCGCTGCTACATCCGTAATCTCAATAATTTGATTCGAATCCCACAAACGATAGCTTATGCTATGCCCTGGCGTAAAACCATCAATCTCTGGTGTTCCAGGATCATCTGTTCCTGCAACCATAGCCAAATAGGGATCTATATTTCCCTCAACAATTGCTGCGCCAACACAATACTCACCATTGTAAATCCCGATCTCGTCTCCAGCTTCAAGACCCACATCATCAATCGCTGCACTTGTGATGTAGAAATTCATAGCCAGATAAGGATTACCCGTATAAACAGTTTGAAAGTGAGTTTGTGCAAGTACTTGCATTGCAGACAAACCAAGCAAACAAACAAATAAGAGTCGTTTTTTCACGAGAGTTTTCCTTTCATAGATTCTCTTCTTTAACATTTTGTTCTTGGTTTTCTACTTAATAAAAAGAGCTTTTTTCACTTTCATATAGTTCCCAGCCTGAAATCTAACTGGATAAATCCCGCTCGGAACACTCCTACCATGATTATCCTTACCATCCCAAACAACTGCTTTTGAGCCCGCTGTTTCATTGCGAGATATAAGGGTCCGAATCTCACGACCCAATACATCATAGATCACTAGCTGCACATGACTATCCAGCGGTAAGTCATAGCTGATGGTCGTGGAGGGATTGAACGGATTCGGATAACATTCATACAACGCGTAACTTTCAGGAAGGGTCACACCAACAAGGTTGACTACCATGCTACCTTGTGGGGTGAATGTTACCGTGCCTCCTTCCAAGACAGGAATTGCAGCAATTGTTTGCTCCTTCTCACCTGTCCAGATACGGAAACTCACGTTATGGCCGGCGGTAAAGCCGTCAACTTCATCCGTGGTGGGATCATCTGTTCCAATAACCAGTGGTAGATAATCTAACTCTGAGGCAAGTGTTTGTGTTAGCTGGGCTGAACCCACACAGAGGTCACCATCAAAAACAGCAATTTCGGCACCCACTTCAAGTGCTACATCATCCAGCATAGCATCCATTACATAGATATTCATGGCCTGATACGGATTCCCAGAGGTCTCCAAGGCGAAATGTGTTCCTGGTGTAACTGTTTGAACTGCTTCTCGAGCGAGTGCAGGTTGATAGTCAAGCGTGATAGTGGTATTAGTTGATACCTTGATGTAGTAGCCTTTACCTGCGCTGAGGTCACCAATATTATTAATCCAACCGACAATGGGTAGCTCTTCTATCGCCGCACCAGTCTCATCCTGCACCTTGATCAAGTCTCCTACATCGATTAAGTCTTGAACGGCTGCCATAGCATTCTGTGAACTCGAAAGTGGATAACCCATGATGTTCCACCCCGCATTGAGAGATAGCGTAAACGGTAATTCAACTGGACTTCCAGTTAAGTTGAGATTATCAGCTGCAGCCATCTTAATGTAATAGCCCTCACTGACGCTCATGTCCCCAATATTGTTAACCCAACCGATTACTGGTAAGTTTTCAATGGCAGAGCCGGTCTCATCCTGGATTTTTAGCAGACTGCCATTGCCAATGAGTGGTTGCACAACGGTTAACAGATTCAATTCGTCGGGGATGGCATAAAATGACATAATGTTCCAACCTGACTCCAATGCTAAGTTCATGTCAAGCTGTGTCATTCCTGCTAGATCTACCATGGCTGTTCCCTGACTGGCAAACAGACCGTTACCCAGGGAATAGCTACTATTCACATTGCTAATTTCAACACCTTCAGATGCATCCCAAAGCCTATATGTGATAGAATGTCCCGGTGTAAAACCATCAATCTCGGGGGTACCTGGATCATCCGTGGAGGCAACCAACGCCAAAAATGGATCGATCAAACCAACAACAACACCAGCACCTACGCAATATTCACCATCATAGATACCTACCTCATCTCCAGTAACCAAATCCATCCCTTCAAGGGTGACGCTTGTGGCATAGATATTCATCGCCAGGTATGGATTACCGGAGTACAAGGGTTCAAAATGAGATAAAACCGGAGCAGACTGGAGAAAATCGGAATAGAATCGTGGTAAGATCTGGTAGATACCACTGAACTCAGAAACAATACCTATTATATCCGAAGGCCAAATAGGTTCAAGGCTACCATCGATATCAGTTTCTTTATCGATGCGGAGAACTCCGAGCTCACCCGTATTATCGATTATATTGACATTAGCATTTAAATCAGTCGCGGGCCAGGCATTGCCAGAACCTTCATTGGAAGCATTATTAATACGGATTAGTTGGCTTTCATAACTCTCGCCGTTGGCATTCAACTGCGCTATTGTCAAAACAGCAGGGACAGGTAAAGCAACACCGGTTGTCGTCACAGATACATCCGACTCTGCCACTGGCATGATCTCTAGCTTGCCGTTGTAATCAGTGAGTTCGCCAGTAATGAGAACCTGATCTCCCATGGTCAAATTGAACATACTTCCTGTATAGTAGAGAATTATCCCAGCCGTAGCATCCTGAATAGAGTATTCTGTCCCTGATGAGCTCCAATTAATAGAGGTAACAACACCACTAATGGTAACAGTAGTTCCTAAAGCTTGTTGTCGAGCCTCTGAAATGTAAATGTTCCCCCCCGCTTCAACAGTTATGGTACGTGTATATGTATTATTCGATTCATTTGACTCAGTAATCAATCCATCAGGATCAACTTCCAGGCGTAACTCGTGGGTTCCAGCTGTTAAAGTTGTCAGGCTAGTTGTATAACCTGGCAGGCACTCACCTGCTCCAACGATATGCTCTAATACCTGGTCTCCTGAGTTCAAGGTCACTGCATCCACAAACCAATCATCTGCATCTAACCCATTATAATAAAACTCTATCTGTACACCTGTCATACCAGCAAAGGCACTCAGGTCTATACTGACATTTACCCAGTCAGATGTAGCTGCACCTAGCTCATAGTAGGTATTCAGAACACCATCCACCCAGATACTCACATCATGCCAGGTATAATATGTTGCAAAATCTGCACGCTCAAAAAAGCTCAGACTTAAACTCTGTCCGGCGTAAGCACTTAAATCAAGAACGGGTGACAACAGACCTTGATCTACTGTTATGGTGGAATGGTAATCAACACCTGCTGAATAAACACCGTCCTGGGCGTAGGCAGAACTCTGATACCAGGTCCCTACTGTACCAGCATTACCATCGTTCAAGGTCCAGCCAGTCAGGCCAGACTCAAAACTCTCAGAAAATGCCAAATCACGCGTTCCGCTAGATGGGACTATGTTCAAGTTATTACGATAGACTCGACCTGCTTGTGCATCAGCACGAGACGTAGACAAAGCTTCCAAACCAATACGGTTTTGGTCGATCCACTCCCGCATACCCATACCACTACGGCTTTCCTTATTGGCTAATAGGTAATCATGCATCTGTTCTTCAAGATCATGCACTGCTCGTTCTGCTGTACGACTGGCTGTCCACCAGCCCCAGGTCTGGATCTGTTCATCGTCCAGAAAGACTTTCCAGGCACTCTGATTATCCATAAATACGGCATCTGAAGTTCCAATATTCTGGATCGCTGAATTAATGTAATAATCACCAGGTAAGAATGGCTCAGCTGCACCATCATTCGTGAACTCACCTGATACAGGGCTCAATACCAACGCATCTCCCCAGTTAGCACAACCTGATCCAGAGGTCAGATCAACGCCTACTGGCTGTTGTGTTAGCTGCCAGTCAAATACCTCTGTGCTATAGGCATCCCCCCAGAAAATATGGTAAGTTGTACCTGATACTGAGGGAAAAGTCAGAACAGAAGTAAGTCCTGTTCCGCCATCATCATTTACATCAATCAACGTTCCACCACAGTCTGAGTATACATACACATAGGTGTCTTGTATCTGGCTATTGATATCAGATGTTATGGTGATCGCTCCATCCATGGTCGCTGTAAAATCATACCATGAAGGTGCTACTGTGCCATTGTTTACACCTTCAGAAGCTGCAAGTGGATTATCACAAGTGGATCCTGGCCCCCCCGCTTCAACAGTTATGGTACGTGTATATGTATTATTCGATTCATTTGACTCAGCAATCAATCCATCCGGATCAACTTCCAAGCGCAACTCGTGGGTTCCTGCTGTTAAAGTTGTCAGGCTAGTTGTATAACCTGGCAGGCACTCACCTGCTCCAACGATATGCTCTAATACCTGGTCTCCTGAGTTCAAGGTCACTGCATCCACAAACCAATCATCTGCATCTAACC
>Ga0233437_1007651_pt1 | contig 10356 bp, 8 predicted proteins | sample SI_122_August201_FD_182714 | JGI IMG/M metagenome (GOLD analysis project Ga0233437, IMG submission 182714) | Seawater microbial communities from Saanich Inlet, British Columbia, Canada - SI_122_August2016_200_MG | ecosystem: Environmental > Aquatic > Marine > Inlet | place: Canada: British... | reverse complement strand
CTTTCGCATCTACCGCGACCCCGACGACAGTTACAGCTATCTCGGCTTCCGCCTGTTGTGGCAGCCAAAGTAGCGCTTGGTTCTTTGATCTTTTAAGCCTACGCACCCGACCACATTTTCACAAGCTCTTGGCCCCCTAGAAGGAGTGAAGTGGACCCCATTGTTTGGACAGGCCCGAAGGGGGTATAAGGGCCTCGGCAAAAAAAATAATTACACAATCTGGCTTGTCCTTTGGTCCGTCTACTGCGTTACATCCATCGGCACATATCCACTAATATGCACTGGCGGATGCGCCTTGCCTGAGCTCATTAAAACGGGCGAACCAAAATACGGCGCAATCTTGCGCAATTATTTTTTTGCCGAGGCCCTAAGCTCTGATGCCATATGGGTATTATGCTGAACACTGCCTCTTTTTTGCTGCGGAGCTAATGGGTAGATCTGCCCGGAATACACAACGAACAATTTTGATATGGGAAAGAAAATTATGTTTATAGAACTACTTAAAAAACGGCGGAGTATCAGACAATTTCAAGGCAAGCCTGTCGAACAAGAAAAGATTGACACTCTCGTAGAAGCAATGTTGCGATCACCTTCATCGAGGAGTTTCAATCCATGGGAATTTGTCGTTGTGACAAACCCTCAGACAATAAGAGAGCTGTCACAGTCAAAACCTCATGGTGCTTCATTTATGAAGAATGCACCTCTGGTAATTGTGGTGTGTGCAGATCCAACAAAAAGTGACGTATGGATTGAAGATTGTTCTATAGCTGCACTTATTGTTCATCTTGAAGCCACTGATTTAGGCCTTGGGAGTTGCTGGGTTCAGATCCGCATACGTGAACACAGTGAAGGAATTTCATCGGATAAATATGTGAAAAATCTGCTCGGCTTAAGGGATGAAATGGTGGTTGAAGCGATGGTAGCGATTGGCTACGGCAGGGAAGCGAAGGACGGCCATCCACCATCGTCTCTGCTGTATGAAAGGGTGAGCTATATATGGAAGAAACAAAAGAATTGACGAAAAGGTGTCATGACCTGAGCTATAATGCTTTGCCCGAAGAGGTCATTGACCGGGTGAAATACCTTACCCTGGACTACTTGGGGGTTGCTGCACGGGGGTCTTTGAGTGAGTCGAGCGCCCCTATCCTGAACTTTATTTCCGATAGAGGCATGGTCGGGGAAGGGGCAGTGGTCATAGGGACGGACTTGAAGGCTGATCCTACCTATGCCGCTCTCGCAAACGGAACATTTGCACACTCTCTTGAGCTTGACGATGTGGTCAACGAGGCATCTCTTCACCCGGCTGTGGTCATCATGTCCTCTGCTTTGGCATCCTCTCACATTGCCGGAAGTGGTGGTAAGGCGTTGATTGAGGGGATCGTTGTCGGTTACGAAGCGATGATCCGGTTGGGTTTCTCCCTTGATCCAAAGGCCCATTATGCACAGGGTTTTCACCCGACCGGCACCTGCGGAACCTTTGGGTCAGCGTTAACGGCTGCGAAGATACTTGGATTGGACCAGGAGGCCATGACCAACGCCCTGGGAATCGCAGGCAGTCAGGCCGCTGGATCCATGGAATTCCTGTCGGATGGCTCGTTTACCAAACGTTTACACGCGGGTTGGGCCGCCCACAGCGGTGTTATTGCAGCGCTTCTTGCCCGTGAAGGTTTCACCGGACCGGGGACGATTGTTGAAGGAAGATATGGGTTTTTGAGATCTTATTCGCCAAATTCTGACCCCTCGTCTCTTTTTGAGAATTGGGGTGAGCCTTTCAAGGTGATGAAGACGAGCATTAAGCCTCATGCCTGCTGCCGTTATAAACAGGGCCCCATAGATGGTATTTTGGAGATAATGCATCAAAACAGCTTGAACCCTTCGGATGTTGAAGAAGTTAAATTGGGGATTTTGAAAGCGGGATTTCCCATCGTCGTCCAACCGGAAGAATCCAAATACAACCCCAGGTCGATTGTGGACGCGCAGTTCAGTATGCCCTTTGGGGCTGCCGTTGCTATCTTACGTGGGAGGGCAACATTGGAGGAGTACACCCTGGAACATATGATGTCCTCTGAAATCAAACAAATGATGGAAAGGATACACTGCGTTGAGGACCCGGAACTTGAGCGCCATTACCCCAAAAAGTGGCCGGCCTCTGTGCACCTGACAACGAAAGGCGGTCAGCAATATCATATAAAAATTGAATTTCCTAGAGGTGATCCCGAAAACCCTTTCACATGGGATGAGCTGATCCATAAATTCAAAAGCCTTATTGCCCCTGTCTTTTCTGATGAAAGAGGCGCTGCAATTATCAGTTATGTCAGGGGAATAGAACTATCGAAAAATCCAAAAGATCTTTCAAGGCTCCTGTCAAAATCTTAAAAAACTGCGAAACACTATCTAAAGAGGGAAAGGATACTATAAAATGGAGCTTACAAAAATTCAGGAGAAGATTTGGGACCAAGTGAAGACCGAACTTGCAGATGAGCCCGTAGCCAGCCCGGATCATGTAGAGAGGATGACAGGGTGGTGTCAGCTTCTGGGCCCTAAAATGGGCGCAGATATGGAAGTTTTATTGGCAGGCGCCCTGCTTCACGATGTGGGTGTTGTGATCAACCGGAAAAATCATTATACAGTGGGACGAGCCAGAGCTGCGGAAATCTTGAAAGAGGTGGGTTTTCCGGAGGAAAAAATAGAGGATGCGCTCCATGTCCTGGAAGCCCACAGCCGTTATGGAGGGCCCGACCCCGAGACAACAGAGGCAAAGGTGGGGCAGGATGCGGATGCTCTTGAATATATCGGAGCCATCGGCATCCTTCGGGCCTTGGTTCGGGGCCTCAATGACGGGTCCTTTAACGGCAGAATCAGTGATTTTCCCGAGTTTCTTCAATCTATTCTTGCCAAGGTGGAAGACACTTTCCACACAAAGGAGGCCGAGGCCTTAGGGAGGTCAAGGCTTGAATATATGAAGGCCTTCATTGAGCGCATTGAAAAGGAATTAAAAAACGAGGAGTAACATGGTGGAGCCTGGACCTTCGAAAACAGACGTCATAAAATCAAATATTGAGGCAGCCCTCACTACATGGCTTAAGAAGATTCCCGTTATTTCATTATATGCCGGAACGAGGGGATGGTTTTATCTGATAAGCTGGTCTCATCGAATCACCGGCATTCTTCTGGTGATTGCCTTGTGGGCCTATCTTTACGGTTTTCATGCATTGCAGGCTTCCCAAAAGAGTTTTATCCTGGTCTTACTCCTGTGGATACTGGCCATTCCCGTGACCTTTCATGGGTTCAATGGGGGCAGGCTGATTCTCTATGAGTGTTTCGGAAACCGGAATGATGATGTCATGATCCGATGGGTTTTTGCCCTTTCTTTTATCTACGTGGTTGTATTGGGGATGCTTATGCTGATGGGAAATCAGATGGTATCTCCATTTTTTTATTGGGTGATTATGTTCGCTCAGGCCCTCGTTGTTGCCTATGGCGTTGCAACGAGAACATTAAACAGCAGACATTCTGTTTTATGGAAAATGCAGAGAATCAGCGGGTCCTTTCTTCTGATCATGGTACCTGCCTACTTTCTATTCATCCCGCTTAACGCAACCCCGGAGATCGAGGCAAATTTCCTGGTCGCAGGTATTCAAGGGCTTTTTTTAATGGCCGTTTATATCCTGCTCCTTCTCTGTGCGCTTTTTCATGCCGGTTATGGGGTTTGGTCCGTGATGAGCGATTATCTCTCTTCCGGGAATCTGAGGAAAGGATTGGCTGTACTCGTTACATTCATCACATTGATTTTTGCATGGATCGGCCTGCTTGCAACCCTGAGCATTTGAGAACTGAAAGGAGTTTTTGCACCGATGACTCAAAGATTAAAGATTTCTTCCACATTGCGTTGTGATGTCTTGATTATAGGGGCAGGGGGGGCCGGCCTTCGATGTGCATCTGCCGTACTGGAGAAGAAACCCGGTACCCATATCGTTGCTGTTACCAAAGTGGCGAACCCTCAGAAATCCCACACCCAAACCGCCCAGGGCGGGATGGCTGCCGTGGATCCCGGTGATCCCATCGATAAACCCATATATCATATGTTCGACACCTGGAAAGGTTCGGACTGTATTGCGGATCAGAATATCATCAAGAAGATCGTTGAAGCGGGGTGGGAACAGGCTGTCTGGATGGAGAACCGCGGCATGCATTTTACTCGCATGGAGGACGGAAAACTCAGTAAAAGGACCTTTGGCGGGCATACTGTGAACTTTGGCGAATCATCCGCTTTTCGCTGCGTATTCGAGGCCGACCGGACGGGTAAAGGCATCATGGATAACGTGTGGGGTGAGAGCATCAAAGGGGGGACGAAATTCATAAATCAGGCCGTTGTCACGGAGCTTCTGTTCAAAGGTGATAGATGTGTGGGAGCGGTCATATTTAAGCAAAAAGAGGGGGAGTTTGTCAGTATCGTGGCTAAGGCAACGGTTTTTGCCACAGGCGGCAACGGGCAGGTCTTCAAGGTTACCACAAATTGCCGCCAGAATACAGGGGATGGAAACGCCATTATTCTTAAGGCCGGCTTGCCGGTGATGGACCCGGAGGCGATCCAGTTCCACCCCACGGGAATCGTGGGCCCCGGCATTCTTGCCAGTGAAACATTGCGATCCGTAGGGGGTATCCTGCGCAACAAGGAGTTGGCGCCCTTTATGGAGCATTACGCCCCCAAGATGAAAGAACTGGCGCCCCGGGACCTGGTGGCCCGTGCCATAGAAACCGAGATCCGTGAAGGAAGGGGTATCCTGAACCCCGATCATAATATTGAACATGTGTGGATTGACCTGAGACACCTGCCCGATTATGTCCACGATGTGGAGATACCCGAGGTTTCGGGTTTCTTTAAGAAGTTTATCAATCTGGATCCCAAAAAGGATCTCTGTCCGGTTCGACCGAGCAACCACTACCAGATGGGTGGGATTCCCACGAACGAAAACGGGGAAGTTCAAAAAAATCCGCGGGAAATGGTTCCCGGCCTGTTTGCGGTCGGTGAATGTGCGGCAGCCAGTTTTCACGGTTTTAATCGTCTGGGAACAAACTCCCTCCTGGAATTGATTACCATGGGAAAATTCGCCGGGGAAAAGATCATAGACACCTTGGGGGAGGATGTGCCGGATGCCCCTCAAGACGCGGGAGAGCGGTCTTTTTCTCTTTTTTCACAGTTTATGGACGCCGGCGGCAAGGATAACCTCGGAAAGATTCGTGAAGAGATGAGAAATCTCATGACAGAGAAAGTGGGCGTTTTTCGCACGGAGCAAGGCATGAATGATGCCATTGAGGGGCTAAGGGAACTCAAGGAACGGGCGGATAAGACCGCATTGGCCAGCCAGAGTCTGATCATGAATCAAGATCTTATCCAGAGATGGGAATTGAATAATCTATTGGACAATGCCATGGTCATCACAAAGGGGGCCCTGAATAGAAAGGAATCGAGAGGGGGGCACTTCCGGGATGATTTTCCAGTACGAGATGATACGCTTCACTATCATACCCTGGCCTATAAGACGGGGTTTGGAGATGTTCATTTGGAAAAGCGGCCTGTTGATATGAGCCTGTATAAGGCAAAAGGCGAGCATTACGAAAGATTCGGCATCATTGAGCGAAAATACTGATAGCCCCAAAAAAACGACCGCTTTTTTAGTTAATGACTTGGAAATGTGCAACGAAACAAAAGGATGACCCATGCAGGATATATACGATATCACTCTAAAGGTTAAGCGGTATGATCCAGAAGCAAAGAGGACCTGGGTGCAGGATTACAATTTGAAAGCAGGCAGGATTCTTCGCTTCACAGATCTCTTTCGTAGGATCAACAACGAGCTTGACCCGAGCCTGGCCTGGAATTCGTCATGCGAGCATGCCCAGTGCGGAACCTGCGCGGTTCAGGTCAATGGGAAACCCCTGCTTGCCTGTGAGCTTCTCGTTGAAAATGCCGTGGCTCAGTTTGGCACCTCTGTCTTCAAGATCGAACCCATCACCGTAGCCCCTGTGGTGCGAGACCTGATTGTGGATCTGGAACAGGCATACGACAGGGTCCATAAAGCAAAGCCCTACATTATCGAAGGGGCAAGAAAATCGGCAGCACAAAGTGAAATCCAGATCTTACCCCGAGATCTGGAACGCTACGTAGAGGCAACCCGTTGTATCAACTGTTTTTGCTGTGCTACCGCCTGTATCAGCAGTCAGAAAGGGTTTATCGGGCCCAATGCCGTGATGGCCAGCATCATCCGGCTTATGGATCCACGCGAGCAGGCCAAAGAGGAGAGATTGGATTTGCTTTACAGTGAAGAGGGGATTTACCGCTGCCATACATCCAAGGCCTGTTCATTTGTCTGCCCGAAAGAGATTGACGTGGCGCACTTCATTGCACTCGCAAAAGAAGGCAAGTTCAAGTCCTGATGAAAAAACACGCCGGACTGCAGTGATCTAATGTTAGCCGACAAGACCATAGAGAGAGATTGATATGCAACAAATCTTCAAGAATTACGAGATCTGGATTGCCTGATCCATTAATAATTGCCCCTATCTGGCTTACTGAGTGGATGGAAGTACACGAGGTGACCCTATGGGGTGCAGCAGATCTTCGGGATTTTTCCACACCCAAGGATGAGACAGAGCAGAGGTTTCCTTTTGCGCTTTCATGGGCTATTCCTATGAATCCCCAAATTATGGCAAGTATTCAGAACGGGCCTAACCAAGCATACGCTGATGAGTATGCCAGAGTGAACAATCATATCAATGAATTGTCAGTAGCATTAGCAGCCGAAATCAAGGTCAGAGGTTTTCGGTCCAGACTGCTGGCGGCTTCGGATCGTACCGATACGGTTGGGATCAAAGGGGACTTTCCCCACAAAACTGCCGCAACGAGAGCGGGGTTGGGCTGGGTAGGTCGTCATTGTCAACTTATCACGCGCCGGTTCGGATCATGGATTCGATTGGGAACCGTTTTCACCGACATTAAACTGCCTTGTGGACCACCCATAGAGAGAAGCTTCTGCGGTCGTTGTAAGCGCTGCGTGGAAGCCTGCCCTGCAAAAGCATTGAAAGGTAAGGCATGGTATCCAGGATTGCTGCGCGAAGAGATATTGGACGTACGGGCATGTGATCAATGGAAAAAAGAACACTACTTCCGGTATCACAGGGGTCACAACTGCGGAATTTGCTCGGCAGTCTGCCCTTATGGATTGAAAGTATTGAAAAAGAAACCAGATAATACCTAAGATTCAAAATATGCAACCAATTGTTCTAAAGATCCTCGCAATCCAGGCATCTGAAGGGTAGCTTGTAATAAGATTTCTGATTGACAGGCAAACCAATTTCTGTTATGTCCTTATTTGATTCTAAAGTTATAAAAAGTAATTTCCTTTCGCTTTATTTTAGTTATCACTAACGTCGTATGTCTCAGTTTTGGAAAGGTTCGGACCATTACAGTGCCGTGCCCTTTTTTTCGGACGCGGACATGAACTCAGAAAACAATCGAAAAGAGCTTGCCTGGGCTTGTGGTAAGTATCTGCTGTGAATCGTGGGGATCTTTTTACGGGTGCTCTGCTTTAACGCTCCAGCCGGAGCAAAATAGACAACCCAATAAAATGGGAGGGGAGGTGGCGCTTGCTGATGTAGAGGGTTCGGGATGCTGAGATTCTAAATCAGAAATAAAACCAAAAGGAGAGTAAAATGAAGAAAATAAAATTGGCGTTGGTTTTAGGAATGAGTTTGTTGTTGTTATCGGTATTTGCTTCAACTGGCTTTGCGGCAGACCAAAAAATGTGGAGATGGGGGACCTCTAGTCCGGGGGCCTATGGTTATAAAGTATCCGCTTTCCTGGCAGATTTCTTGCGAAGGGGTATGCCGGAATACGACGTTACCGTTTACCCATTCTCTTCGACTACCGCTAATATCAAGAGCTTTTTAGTGGGTGATCTGGAAAGCACGTATTCAGCCGAGCCGGGATTGAAAAAACTGTACTCGTTTACAAAACCATTTAAGGGCTTTGAACCCAACGTAAAGCAAATGCCCGTGCAGTCTTTCTGGGCCTACACCATGGAAACACACATACTGATTTTACCGAAAAACAAAGATAAAATTCGTACCTGGGAGGATTTGGAGGGCAAGAAAGTCTTCATGACGAAGGCGGGATATATGAACCATATCAACATTTTCAGAGCTGTGGAGGACATCAATGGTGTGGATGTCACGCACGTGGAAGTTGATATGTCAAAGGTTGCGGACGCCCTAAGAGCGGGCACCATAGACGCCACGGCAGCTTACACAACGGCCGGGGTATCGCTGGCCAGCTGGATCAAGGTGCTTGACGTGGCAAGTGACCTGCAGGGAGTGAACCCAACCCCGGAACAAATCAAGAAGCTGACGGCGGCGGGTTTTACTCCTGCGAAGATCAACTTTAAGAAAGCCTATACCAGTGACCTGGGAGTGGCAGAACTCTATGGCGTGCCTTTTTACTTCGGTTACCACCACGGGATCGGTTTCCCGGCAGATGCCGTTTATAAAGCCCTCAAAGTATTTGAAGCCGCGGGGCCCGCGCTGCTTAAGTTAGACCCTGGTTTTGGACCACTGGCCAAAGACTTCGCCGGGTTCCAGGTCAAAGGGATCGAGAGCATACCCGATATGCCGGTACACCCGGGATTGGCGAAATATCTGAAAGAAAAAGGCCTATGGAACGATTCCTGGATCATTGCTGATGAGGGGACGGTCGCGATGGCGATAGAGAAGATGAAAGCTAAAGTTAAATAAAGCGCGCTGAACTTCTCTTGAGAAAATATAAGGTAGTTAGTGCCTTTGTGATATAGTGGACTCGCCCCTTTAAAGTAAAATTAAGGGGTGAGTTCACTTTTATTACGTCACGCCACGCAGGGGGTTAAAAGGTGGAAAAAAATCCAGTTCAAGATGAAAAGTATTCACTCACTCAAATGCGTAAATTCTTTATGCCTTTCTATCTTACAGCCACCCTCGTGTATTTAGGTTTTTCGCTGCATTATTTCACAACCGGCCTGGGAGGAACAATGCTCCTTGCCGTAACTGTGGTCCCAATTGCATACGTGATGTGGGTGTTAAATTCTTTTGTTGTCGGAAAGCTGCCATATCCACGTCTAGGACTTAAACTCAATATTGCCATAGCCGCCCTGTACATAGCTATGTGCATCTTTTCCATAATATACATGAGGGTGAATTTTGACGAACTCATTTATGACAGAGCTGGTTTCTTTAACATCCCTGACAAAATCGTAGCGGTGATGATGCTCGGTCTCGTGCTGGAATACACCAGACGAGAACATGATATACTCTTTTATCTCATGATCTTTCTCATGCTTTATTCCGTTTATGGGTGGATTTTCCCGGGTATATTTGGTCATCCCGGAATTTCCTGGATGAGAGTCATCACATCTTCTTCCGTTGAGATCTCATTGGGTCTATTTGGAACTTATTCGCAAGTCGGGGTAGGCGTTATTGCAGCATTTTTTATGTTCCTGGGCATTGCACAAGGGTTTGGTGTTCAGGAATCTATTGTCAAAACATTCACCGGGATATTTGCCAAACGTAAAACCCTCATTCCACAAACGGCGGTGGTGACTTCAATGGCGATTGCCACTTGCAGTGGATCGGGAGCAGCGAATGCGGCCGTAACCGGGCAGTACACCATACCATTGATGAAAAAAGCAGGGTTCCCCGCTCTTTACGCCGGCGCTGTGGAAGCTTCAGCTTCGTTAGGAGGCCTGCTCATGCCACCCGTCATGGCAATAGCGGGGTTCCTCATGGCTGACTTTTTAGGCGTGACTTATTTCGAGGTTATAGCTCGAGGATGGGCGCCGGCACTCATTTTTTTTGGTATCATATCCCTATCGGTTTACCTTTTTACAGCGCGCTTCGTGCGGGGAAGGGGAAGCAGCAAAGATTTAGGAACGGAATCCATTATCGAAAAGTACTCCAAAATGGATGTGCTCAATACAGCGATTTTCTTTTCCTTCATAGGCGTTTTGATCTATTTGATGGGTGTGCTCTGGTATGACGCATCAACCGCCGCACTTTACATTGCGGTCGGTCTCATTATCACCGGGTCCTTACTACGCATGTATAACCACCCCGGGACGATTTCAGATAAAATAAAAGAATGTGTTCGGTGTTTGCGCCTGTCCTTAGAGGGATTTGCCTCGGTCACCGCTCCGCTCATCCTCTTGCTCGCCATGCTCGGGGTGATGATAAATCTGTTCGTGGTCAGTGGATGGATGATTAAGCTGATGGGGTTATTGGCGACGGTTGGACAATACAACGTCGTAGCCCTTATCGCGGTTGGATTTCTGA
>Ga0233437_1007650_pt1 | contig 10357 bp, 6 predicted proteins | sample SI_122_August201_FD_182714 | JGI IMG/M metagenome (GOLD analysis project Ga0233437, IMG submission 182714) | Seawater microbial communities from Saanich Inlet, British Columbia, Canada - SI_122_August2016_200_MG | ecosystem: Environmental > Aquatic > Marine > Inlet | place: Canada: British... | reverse complement strand
GCAGGAGACTACATTATAGCTCTTGACGGCAAAACATCTAGAGGAGATATTCATGATGTTGTTCCAATAGAATTTGAAGTTGTTGACTGTATTGGTTTAGAAAAAGAAACAAACTGGATAAATTGGATAGTGTTGCTTATTGTATTATTATTAATATTATTAGGATTACTATTATTACTCTTAGCAGCTAGGCCATCTGATGAAACAGAAACCACAAAAGCAACTAAAGTAAAAGAAAAAACAAAAAGCACTGGAAAAGGAGCACCAATATGGTTGCCTTTATTATTCCTATTGATCTTATTAATATTCTTAGTTGGATTCTTATCTTGGCCAATAGTAAACGACAAGTATCAAGAAAGATTAGCTGGAGAAGTATGTGCAGATGACCTTAACTCAGATTTATTAGAAAAATATTATGATTGGCAAAACTATGATACTTCACCAAACACAAATAGTAATGATAATCAAGAAAGAATTGATGAATTACAAGATGAACTAGATTCTCTTGAAGAACAACTAACAGAATCAGTTATATCTGGGGATGTTTCATTATTAAATTTCCTTACTGAAGAAATTAATGAAAGAGAAGATGAACTAGCAGAATTAGGTGCTGGAGACTCAAGCTTAATCTCAGATGAAGACAACAAAGAAGCTCTGGAAAATGCATTCAATACAGCACTAGAAGAAAATAACCTAACATTAGAAGAGTTTGAAGAAATATTAAACAAAGAATGCAGTCAAGAAACTCTCGAATCATATGAAGAACTAGACAATAAATATCCATTATGGTTAACTCTTCCTTTAGTATTATTAATACCATTATTACTATTACTGTTATTCTGGTTATTCAAACGAAGAAAAAAACAAAAAACAACTAAAAAAGAAACATTCGCAGTTAAAAAAACAAAAGATAAAGGACCATCCAAAACTAGACAATGGTTTGGAAGATGGTGGAAATGGTTGTTATTATTACTTTTATTATTACTATTAATTGGAGGAGTAATATTTGCTCAAGTTCAATATAATGCATTTGGTAAAGCAGCAGACAAAGCAAGTAGCACTGGCAATAGAGCAGCTGCAATTGCTGACGATAACTGGAACGAATTAATGGATGCAATTGGTTCTAAAAAAGAAAACCAAGGCTTATTAGAAGAACTTCAAGAAAGAATTGAAAATCTTGCTGAAGAAAACAGAGAACTTAAAGATTACCTTGAAGGAGATGCAGAAGAAAGAGAAAAAGACATTGAAGATATAGAAGAAGAATTAGAAGAACTTAATGAAGCAATCTCTGAACTTGAATTAGAAGAAGTAAACTACAATGAAGTTCAAGATAAATTAGATAATATTGAAATTAATATTAATATTCTAAAACAAGAATTAAATAATACCAACTTCGCAACAGAAGAAGGCCTTGAATCTCTAGAAAACCTAATTGAAACCCATGCAGATGAAACTTCTCAAGAAATTACTAATCTTGAAGAATACATCGCAGCACTAGAACAAGAATATGAACAACAAGATCAAGAAAACCTAGAAGATTCTTCTCAAACAGAACAATTAATAACAGAATTACAAGAACAAGTTGAAATCCTAGATGATGAAGTTGAAGAACTAGGAACAGAAATTGATGATACAAAGGAAAATCTTGCTGTTGTTGAGGAAGTAGCTTATAATAATGAACAAGAAATCAAACTTCTTTGGGATGAACTATTAGTAAAAGAAAAAGAAGCTCAAGATCTTGAAGATGAACTACTAGAAAAAATTGAAGAAGCATTTGAACTTGGTGAAGAAAACCAAGAAGCTATTAGTGAACTAGATGAAAGATTAGATGCACTAGAACAAGAAGTAAGAAATATACAAATAGAATTAGATGTTATTGATGCTCTAGATTATACAGAATACATTGGAGATCTATCAGAAGATGTTGAAGAAATAAAAGACATGATTGATGAACTTCAAAAAGAGGAAACTGTTCCAGAAGAAGACGCTGAAGTTAATGTAACAACAGCTGAAGAAATGGAAGCATTAGAAGAAGTTCCTACAGATTATATTACTGTTGTTGTTATTGACATAAGTATGAGTGGTCTTGTAGAAGAACAAGGTGTAAGTAGATTTGATATAATTAAAGAGAAAACACTTACTTATATTAATCAAGGTGGGAAAATTAATTATATTTTAGTTGGGAAAAATCCAATTATTGCTAGGAAAAACATTGACAAATTCCAAGCAACTCAATTTATACAAAGATTACAGCCAATGGATGATCAATCAAGAATTGGTGATGGTATTTTATTAGCTAAAGATGATATTATTAAAGATGACCCAGGAAGAATTGTTGTATTTAGTGACTTTGTAAACACACTTGGTACAGATCCTTATGAAGCAAAAGCACAAGTAGAAGATGAAGACACTATAGTTGTATTTTATGATGTTGTAGAATACATGCCATCTGCTCAAGAAGAAACTGAAACAGAAGTTATCGATGATGAAACAGATGAAGATGAAACAACAAGTGATATTGAAGACACAACTGAAACAGAAGAACCAGTATTTGTAATAGAAAATGAAATTATTGATGAAACAGATGAAGAAAAACAATTAGTTATTGAATTTGAAGAAAATACAATATTTATCTTAGATTTATATGATTACTTCAAAGATGCAGACAGAGATGTTTTAACCTTTACTGCTACAGATATGGAAAATGTAAAAACAGAAATCCACAACAACATTATGACTTTAAAACCTGATAAAAGATGGGTTGGTGAAGAAGAATTCACAGTTACTGCAGACGATGGAAGAGGTGGAGTTGTAACAAGTCCAACAATTGTTGCTAAAGTATCTGATTTAACTGACTCTCTTGAAGATGGAGAACCAATGGATTGGACTTTAATCTGGTGGATACTTGGTTTGATTATCTTACTTGCTTTAATAATTGGTTTCTATGTTTGGAGAGCTTTATCAACAGAAGATGAACTCGAAGACCTCCCAGAAGAAGAACCAAAGAAAAAAGGCAAGAAGAAAAAGTAGATTTTGATTTCTTTTTAATTTAATTTTGATTCCACTTGACAACTAGTTGTCCTGTGACAGAGAGACTTCGTATTCTTTAAATCTGAATGTTTCAGAGCCACAAATTACACTAGACAAGTGTGTGTGGGATTTATATATTAGTTTTACTTCTAAAACATAAAAAGACACGCAAAACTTTCAAATTATAATTTCTGTCGACGACAAAAATTATTTACAAAGTATTACTAAGGTCTTTTTCCACTGGACACTCTAAACTAAGAAATGAGTTTAGAGGTGATTGAAAGATGAAAAGAATCAAAATACCTAATAAAATAACAGAAGAATTAGCTGAATTAGTTGGTATAATGTATGGAGATGGATGTATGACAAATAAACATAATTATACTTACAGAATTTCCATATTTTGCAATAAAAAGAAAGACAGAGAACATGCTTTTTACATAAAAAAGATATTCGTAAATAATTTTGATATAATTCCAAAAGAAACTATAAATGATAAAAAGTCTGATCTAACTTTATATGTACTTTCTAAATCCTTAACAATATACTTTAACAAGATTCTTCAAATTCCATATAGCCCTAAAATATTAACTAACATTCCTTCTTATATTAAAGAACATCAACCATATCTTAAAGCATTTCTTAGGGGTTTATTTGATACTGATGGTTGCGTTACATACCAAAGAGATAAAGGATACATTTATCCATTAGTTAAAATAATTACAAAACACAAGTTATTTGCTCAAGACATAAAAGAATCTTTAATCAATCTTGGGATAAAAGCATTTATCTGTCGGAAAAAAGACAAAAAAGGCAATCTTGGTTATGACATAGTAGTTCGGAATAAACGATGTATTAAATTCTTTGAAATCATTGGCTCTAATAATCCGAGAAACATAAAAAAATGGGGCTGCTGGGAAATTCGTTGAAATATAAATCCCAATTTCGAACCCAGATTTCAGCTCATAGCAACAATTCATTACTAAGATCTGCTGGTTTGGCCCTTTGTAAATCATCGGCTTTCGCCTCATCGCTCCACAAAGTTTGGAGCCAGCCATTCTAGCCAGGTTATACTACAGCCCCGGATTACCTTCAAGAAACAGCATTTGTTTAAAAAGGTTACGTAGTTATTTTAACCAAGGTGGCTTTGTTGTTCCACTACCAGAATATAAGTGAAGCACAGACATCTTTGGAAACAAAGTAGTATAAGCTGGATGATTATATGTAAAGAAAATACTATTTGGAAACTTCTTATCAAAAATCATTGTTTCACTAACTCTTGTTTTTACATACAATTTAATACCTTCAACAGGATCCCCTTTAAACAATCTATTTGCGCCTGACAAAAGCATTTTATCTAAAATAGGATTTGGACTAAAAACAACCCCATCAACACCCCCAAAATCAATCTCTTTCCTTAAATCACTCAATAAAACATAATCAACATTTTCATATCTATCAAACAAATTCTTAATTCCGGAAATATAACTACTAAACTCAGATTCAGTATAACCATTCATTTCTGCATGCGAGTCTGCTATAATAAAAGTAAATCTAATTCCCAATTCATAAATTTCTTTAACACTCAAATTAATCCCATTCAAAACCTCAAGCGAATCCATATCTCTTTCACAAACACCTCGTTTATCACAAACACCCCAATAACCAACTACATGAACTGGCTTATTTTTCTCAACAAAGTATTGAACAGATTGCATTAATTTATCAAAATCTTTATTTTTATGCCTATTGTATTTACGGCTTCTTAATTTTAATGCAACTCTTTTAGCAAGAGTCATTTTAACAACCTTACTCACTAAGCTTTGTATGCATTCTATTAACAGGTGGCCTTCCTGGAAAAATTGCTTTATTATAACCTAAAGCAACATAGTGTTTAACATACAATGCCTCTTCTTTTGTTGTAATTCCATATTCTGGAAATCTTTCACTTAGAAAATCAAGTTCTGATCCTGAAACTTGTGAAGCTGCTAAAGCTGCAAACATTCCATCTTGTAATGAATTACCTTTATGACCTGCACCTTCAATAAAAACAGTCTTCTGTCTTTGTAAAATATAATCTGGAAGTTCTCCTTCAAAAGCTTTTCTAAGAATACATTTTGTAAAATTTCCACTTACTTTCAAATGTGCAGGAATATTCAAACTATACTCTGCTAAAGCTACATCTAAAAAAGGAACCCTCATTTCTAATGTATGCTTCATTGCAGACTTATCTACTCTTTGCAACTGAGTCCTATATAAATTATGGAAAAACTCTCTCGACAACGAATGAATTACTTCAGGTTCTTGATTAGCAAACTCAGGATAACCTGCAAATAACTCATCTGCACCTTCTCCACACAAAGCAACCTTAAACCCAAGACTTTTAACAACTCCTGAAACATAAAGTGACAAAGTAGAACCCTTAACCATATTAGGTTCAAAACTTTCAGACACCTTAACAAGCTCTGGAACTTGAGAAAATAATTCTTCTTCTGTTGGAGAAGGAATTTCAATTAATCTAATTCCATTTTCCTCGCAATATCTCTTTGCAATATACAAATCAGAATCTTTACTTTCCCAATCAGCTTTACCAACACAAAAAGCAGTAATATCTTTATGATATTTTCTTGCAATCGCAAGCACAAGTGCACTATCTAAACCACCACTAAAGAAAACAGCCAAAGGTAAATCTGTTTGAACTCTTTTTCTTACTGCTTCATGTAATAATTCATTAACCGTCTTAGCAATTGAATCAACATCATCTTCAACTAACTTATCTGGTAATGTATAATAGGGTTCAATCCCACCATTTGTAGCATAATGTCCTGGCAAAACCTCTTGAACTTCATCTACAAAAGGAACTAATTGTTTTAATTCTGATGCAAAATAAACTGTTTTCCCATAGTTTGCAGAATAAAGTGGTTTTATCCCATAATGATCTCTTGCTGCTAAATAACTACTTCTATTCTTATCATAAACTACAAAAGCAAACTGACCATCTAATTTCTTTGGAAGGTCATTTCCCCATTCTTCATAACCATGTGTAAGAACTTCTGTATCTGAAATTGTTTGAAAAATATGCCCTTTCTTCTTTAATCTTTCTCTTAGTTCATCATGATTGTAAATCTCGCCATTCAGAACTGCAAAAACTGTTTTTGATTCATTTGTTAAGGGTTGTGTTGCATTTATTCTATCTACAATCTTAAGACGATTACAAGACAATGCAACATCTCCAACAATTACATGCTCATTAAAAGACTCACCCCTATGTCTTATTCTTCGCATTAATTGATTTAATTGACTAGTATTCCCATTTATTATTGCTCCAATCCCACACATTTTTATTACCTCGAATATTTAGTTATTACTACTAATTAGTGGACTGGGCAATGTTTTATAATAGATAAACTGAGAGAATTTTTTAAAAATCAGTAAATTTTATATAGTATTTACTATATTTTAAAATACAATGCCTAAAAAAGACAAAATCACAGATATACTAGATAAGAAGATATTATACCAATTAGACATAGATTCAAGACAAACATATTCTCAAATTGGCAAAAAACTAAACAAAAGCCCTCAATTTGTCAAATACAGAGTTGAACAATTAATCAATAAAGGCATAATAAATTATTTTTATCCATTAGTTGAATTTAAAGCACTAGGTTATATGTGTGTAAGTTATTACATAAAATTGCAAAACATTGGATTAGAAAAAGAAAAAGAATTAATTGAATATTTATACAAAAAGAAAAATATTCAAACACTTGCATTAGGAGAAGGACATTTTGATATTATGATTACATTATTTGTCAAAAACATTACTGAACTAGAAAAAACATTATCTGATATTAACACAAAGTTTGGTGAATATTTTATTTTATTTGACAATGTCTTTGAAATGTATAACCACAAGTTAAATAGATCATATCTAATTGATAAAAAAGAGCTAATTGAAACTAAACCAATGGGTATTTTAGATAAAGAAGTGAAATTAGATGACATTGACAGAAAAATCATCTCATTATTAGATATAAATGCAAGAGTAAGTGTTTTGGAAATTGCAAAAAAGATGAAAAGCACTAGCGACATTGTCATTCATCGAATTAAGAAACTAAGAAAAGAGGAAATTATAAAACAATACTCAATTTCTATAAATAACAACAAACTTGGCTTTCCACTATACAAATTACTATTAAAAATGAAAAACTTTGCTCAAGAAGAACAAAACAAATTCTTGATGTATTGCGTTATGCACCCAAATATTAGTTTTTATAGAAAATGTTTTGGTTCTTGGGATATTGTATTGGATATTGAAATAGAAAGCAGAGATAGATTTAGGTGGTTACAAAAAGAATTAAAATACAAATTTAACCATATTATTCACAAAACTGAATCAACTTATGTTTATCAAAAAATAAAAGAAAGAAGCTTGCCTATTGAATATGTATTTGAGTAAATAGAGAGTAAAAAATGAGAAAAGTAACTTTAACACAATTTGGTTGGTCATTTTTATACTTACCAGTCTATGTTGCACTAGGAAAAGGATTTTTCAAAGAAAATAACATTGATTTATCCATAGATACAGCTGGTAACGACGACATATTCACTGAAAATATCATACACAAAAAAGCTGAGTTTGGAATAGGAGATCCAGTAATGACTGTCATCTACAACAAAAAGAACAAAAAACAAAACAAAAAGAACAACATTGAAGTAAAAGCGATTGCACAAATTGTAAAAAAAGCAACTGCGTGGGGTATTAGCTTAAAACAAAATGATAAATACATGAAGTCTGCAAAAGAATTCAAAGGGAAAACCATTGTTACATTTCCAAATCCTTCTACAACATATACAATGATAACTCATGCAATAAAAAAAGCAAAATATCATGAAGGAAAAGATGTTAAATTGATTGAAGCAAGAATAGGGACTGAACTTGGTCCACTATTTGCAGGAGAATCAGATTTCGCCATTGCAACAGAACCAACTGTTTCTCAAGTAATTGCAAATGGTGGAAAAGTAGTATATAGATTTACAAAAGATTTTCCAGATATGTCATTCTCAGGCATTATTGCTAGAACAGACACACTAAAAAAAGAACCAAAATTAACTCAAGACTTTCTCAACGCAATACAAAAAGGTATAGATTATATTTTTGAGAATCCAAAAAATGTTCCAAAAGCAATATCACCTCTGTTCGTCGATGTTGAAGAAGATGTACTAGAAATGGCTGTAAAAAGAACACTTGATGAAGAAATAATCCCTAGAAATATGTTTATCAAACAACAGGAATGGGAAGTAATGCTCAAATTAAGAAAAGAAATGGGTTATTTAAAAGATATTAAAAATGGCTTTCTTTCTGTAGATAATAGTTTTATAGAGAAGATAAAATAATCAGCTAGCCTCGACAAACTTCTCAACCTTGAATTCTGATAAGAACATTGCTACAAAGACCAATAATCCTCCAATTAAAGCCTTAAATGACAATATCTCCCCTAAATACAAGAATGCTATTAATGCTGCAAATAATGGTTCAAATGAATAAATAATAGCCACTTTTAATTCTGTAATATATCTTTGTAAAAATGCCTGTGCAGTATACATAAACGCTGTTGCAAATATTGCACAGAATAATATAGATTTCCAGACAACAAAACCACTTGGAATAACAATCCCGGCATTAAACACAAACCCAAACAATAAAGCAATCAAACAAACAATAACCAATTGAGTGATTGAAAACATTGGTGCATCAATTTTCTTAACCAATCTACTAACCATAACCAAATGTATTCCAAAAGTTACTGCACATAATAAAACCCATAAATCACCTATATTAAACTTCAGGCTAAAACTATTTAACGTCAATAAACAAATTCCAATAAAAGCCAAGAAAATAGCAACTCCTTGCATTAAAGAAGGCAATTTTTTATCTAAAAAACAAACAAATATTGGAACTAAAACAACACATAAACCTGTAATAAATGCTGCATTAGATGCAGTTGTATATTGTAACCCAGTTGTTTGAAAAATAAATGAAATTCCTAATACAAAACCAATTAAAACACCTTTTTTTAAAATCTCCATACTATAATTCTTAAAATGTTTGTAAAATATTAAACTCAAAATAACTGCTGCAATAAAAAATCTCACAGCAATAAAAGAATAAACATCAATAAGTGCTACTGCTTCTTTAATAAATACAAAAGTAGCTCCCCAAAACACCACCCCTAATAATAACATCCAAGTAGCTAAGCTTGATTTATCCATAGAAAGAAATAAACACAACAAATATTTAACTCTTTACTTTCAAATCATTCTTCTTCAACAAATAAGTTAACATAACTGGAGTTATTAAAGTTGTCAAAATAACAACTATGACTATTATAGAAAATACATTATCTGGTACAACACCTAAACCTTTTCCAATTGAGGCAAAGATTAAACCAACTTCTCCTCGGGGAACCATTCCCCAACCAATTATTGATTTATTTACTCCAGAGCCTGCAACATATCCTGCTAAAACCTTTCCAATTATAGCTATTATAGTTATTGCCAAAGCAACTGCCAATACATGTAAATTAAATAAGGTTTCTAAGTTAACAGCCATTCCTGTTGTTACAAAGAATATTGGAACTAAAAATATTGCAACAGGTTCAATTAAATCTTCAATATGTTTTTGTGCATGTTTTTCAATAACCTTATTAACTTTTTTCTTTGTTTCGGAATCATCTCCTTTTAATGTATCTTTTATTGCAAATATAATACTTGCTCCTTTAAAATGCCTAAAGTGTACTGGATCTAAAACAAGACCCGCTGCAAAAGCACCAACTATTGGAGCTAATCCAATTAATTGAGCTAAATACGCAAATACTAAAGCAAATACAATTGCTAATGTTAATTTCATACCAACACCAGTATGAACTTTTGATAACCATTTTCCAAAATAAGGTGCTGTTATTTGACCAAATAATATAGCACCAACTAAAAACAAAATTGCTTTTGCTAAAATCCATGTAATCATGCCTACACTAACAGCCCCCAAAGTAACCATTGCAGAAACAACTGCTAAAATAACCAAACCAAGAACATCATCAATCACAGCAGCCCCTAAAACAATTCTAGCTTCTGCTGTATTTAACTTACCTAAATCTTGGAAAACCCTTGCTGTAATCCCTACAGATGTTGCTGTTAAAGTAGCTCCTAAAAACAAGTATGCATTAAAACTTAAGCCAGGCAATAACCATGGACCTACAACCCATGTTCCTAATGCAAAAGGCAATACAACTCCTACAATAGCTACTAAACCTGCTTTAAAACC
>Ga0233437_1007640_pt1 | contig 10377 bp, 9 predicted proteins | sample SI_122_August201_FD_182714 | JGI IMG/M metagenome (GOLD analysis project Ga0233437, IMG submission 182714) | Seawater microbial communities from Saanich Inlet, British Columbia, Canada - SI_122_August2016_200_MG | ecosystem: Environmental > Aquatic > Marine > Inlet | place: Canada: British... | reverse complement strand
TTCGAGCGGAACGATTAAATCGATCCAGGTCAGTGTGGGTGATGCCGTCAGCCAGGGGCAGGCATTGGTGGAAATCGGGTAGCACAGGCAAGATATTTCTGTAAGAAATCCGTTTACTCACCGGTTTTTCAATTTGAACCGGGGAAATCGAGAAGCTCGGAGATTGAAGGTCTTTACCGACCGTTCATCGATTAGAATTTAATACTATTTTTTGAATTACGGAGGAAATTGATGGAAATGCTGCAGAGTTTTTATTCAGCATCGGGGGTTGGATTGATGTCGTGGGGCTACGCCGTCATGATTGCGATTGGTATTGTTTTCGTGACACTGGCCATCGTCAAGGACTATGAGCCCTTGTTGTTGCTGCCGATTGGATTTGGAATCATGGTGGGGAATATTCCTCATATATCCAGCATGGCATTAGGTGTATACGACAAAGGCAGTGTTTTGTATTACCTCTATTTTGGTGTCAGTCAGGGTATATTTCCACCGTTGATTTTTTTAGGTCTGGGAGCCATGACCGATTTTTCCACCATGCTTTCCAATCCCAAACTGGTCTTGTTGGGGGCTGCGGCACAGGTCGGAATTTTCCTGACTTTAATCGGTGCCCTCTATCTGGGAATGACGCCAAATGAAGCCGGCGCTATAGGAATTATCGGTGGTGCAGATGGTCCGACGGCGATTTTTCTTTCAGCCAAATTGGCCCCACATCTTCTGGGTGCCATCGCCATCGCGGCATATTCGTATATGGCTTTGGTTCCGGTTATTCAGCCTCCGATCATGAAGTTACTGACCACCAAGAAAGAAAGACTGATGCGCATGAAGCCCCCGCGAGTGGTACCTGCCCGGGAGCGCATCATCTTCCCCATTGTCACTTTTCTGATTTGCGGACTCATCGCCCCCGGTTCATTGCCGTTGATCGGGATGTTCATGTTTGGAAACCTGCTCAAGGAGAGTGGTGTGACAGAACGGTTGGCCAATACAGCCCGTACCGGCATGATTGATATTGTCACTATCCTGTTGGGCTTTTCAGTGGGAGCAAGTACCCAGGCAAGCCACTTTCTGACACCCCAATCCATTAAGATTTTTGTTTTGGGTGCGCTGTCATTCTGTATCGCCACTGCGGGAGGTGTGTTGTTTGCAAAATTTATGAATTTGTTTTTGAAAGATGAAAACAAGATCAATCCGCTGGTGGGTGCTGCGGGGGTTTCTGCAGTTCCTGATTCCGCCCGGGTGGTTCAAATGGTGGGTCAGAAAGAGGACCCAACAAATTTCCTACTGATGCACGCCATGGCGCCGAACGTAGCTGGTGTTATTGGGTCGGCTATTGCAGCTGGCGTACTCTGGACTGTCCTGGTAAGATAGTCCCCGGTCATCATATTCAGCAGGGGCGGGATTCACTCTCCCCCTTTGCTCATCCTGTCCAGGATTGAATCCCTAGTTGGTTGCGAAAGAGTGTATAAAAATGGACTCTGTCGTTCTTAGGGGATCGTACAAAAATAACTTGGCATAAACTGTCCGCATAAGTTCCATAAAGACTGGACATTTGGCAGACAAAATGCCAAGTCAACGCGTTTCCTTTACATTGATGGGAAACACTTGAGTAATTTTTGAGCCGACCCTTAATCGATGTAGAGATTGAAGAATAGAGGAGCACCTCTACGTTTTAATTTGATGGTGAACTCTCGCTCATTGCGAAGTTTCTTAAACATGCCCATTACTTTTTCCATGCTGTCCAGCGGGTCCCCGTTAATCTCTTCGATAACATCGTTGTTTTTCAGCCCCAGTTTCTCATAGAGACTTCCTTTATCGATCGCTTTAACTTGATAACCGTGGTGTTTCCCCTTTCTGAAATAGGGAACCATTCTTGCCTGGTTCATCAATTTGGCAAAGTTATTCAGCTGGCTGTCCACCTCACTGGATGAAATGCGAAAGTTTTTGCCGTCGGTTGTATATGTCGATGCGGAACGGGCTGCGGTTTTCTGTGAGACCCTCTTTTTTGCGCTTGAGACAGGCGTCTTGCCACTGGGAAGGGTTTCTTCTTGATAGGTCAGCACACCGACCTCGTCATTCAACTTAAGGAAGACCTTCTGCTGGTTTTGTCCGATTGTAATTCTTTTGACGATGGCCTGGGTTTCAAAAACCAGGTCGTTGATTCCAAATACGTCTTCCCGCTTCTCTTTTATGTTCTTAATGACACAAATCGTATATCGTTTTTGCACTCGGCTGACCCCCACCAACTGAAGGTTTGACATAATCTGTTTTAAAGTTTTTCCGGGAGCGGCGGCAATGGGCTCAGGCACGTCGATAAGTTTCTGGCTGCGGACCTCGGCATTGAAAATGTTATAGGTGATAATCGGTTCGAACTCATCAATTTTGATCGGCCGAGCCATTTTCTCAGCCACGGGAGGACGAAATCTGGATAATTGAAAAGGAATCTCCAGAAATTGTTTTTCAAAAATCCCAGCTGAGAAAATCCCGGCAGTGACACAAAGTAGACCGGCTGCCAACCAGTTGAACATTAAGAGCAGACGGGGTAAAGGGAGGAGACTTTTTAGCTTGTATAATGTCGTCTGTAAATTCATTTTTGCCTACTCTCCAGAATGCAATATTTTTACCTTGAAGCAGGGATCTGTATCGATTATGGGTTCCCTATTTGTTTCTGCCAGCGGATTCCCTGATAGGTTTTTCGTTGCGCCATCCGGTTTTGTATCTCCTGGGCAGGCCTCAGGCGTTCAGAGGTCCACTGTGGAGCTATCAGACCGCTGTCTGAGCTTGCATAAGCAGCCAATCGCTGTATGGGGATCTCTGGAGATAAATGCTCCAGAAAGAGGATCACCCTATCTGCATATGTGTCCAGATCCAATGGTTGAAACTGCTGTTTGTGATAGTAACTCTCCAGCGGTGTGTTCCGCAACACATGAAGATTATGGAGTTTGACACTGTCTATCGGTAACTCATTGATTAGCTGCGCTGTTTCGATGATTTCTCCTTCCGTTTCCCCAGGCAGACCGAAAATTAGATGAATGCCTACATGAACGCGGGTCTGCTCACGCAAGGCGCGAATCGCTCTGATCGATTGTGCCGCTGTATGACCTCTTTTTAAGAAGTGCAGCTGTTTATCGTTAAAGCTCTGAACTCCTAGCTCCACTGAAATAAAGGATTGTTCAGCAAAACGTTTGAAAAGATCAAAAACCTCTGACGGGAGGCAGTCCGGCCTTGTTCCGACAATAATACCATAAACCTGCTGTTGATTTAGAGCAAGCCTCATGTTGCTTTCCAACTCTGAAATTCGTGTGTAGGTATTGCTGAAAGCCTGAAAATAGACCAGAAACTTGTTGACCTTGAATCGTTCCGTCAGATGTGCTCGGTTTTGAACAATCTGAGCTTCCAGTGAAAGATCCTTTGTTTGATGAACCCCCGCAGATCCCCATTCATCGCAGAATATACAGCCACTACCGTCAGTTCCCTGCCGGTTCGGGCAAGTGTTGGCAACGCTGACCGCGATTTTATAGACTTTTTCTCCAAACTGCTTTTTATAAAACCGGCTGATGGAATAATAGCGCTGTCCGTTTTGATCAGGAAACGTCGTCATAGGCACTGTGCTCTCTTCTGCGACGGCTTGTGTATATCTCACCGGTACCCGTCGTTATGATTTCATACAGAATGGCGGTTTTCCCTTCCTGTTTACGAAGTATTCTGCCCAAACGCTGCACATGTTCTCTGACGGTAGATGTGCCAGAGATCACCACGGCGATATTTGCTTCCGGAACATCCACTCCTTCATTGAGCACCCGGGAATTAACCAGAAAAGGCCACTCCCCGGAACGGAAGTTCTCTAAAATGGTTTTTCGTTCTTTGGCTTTTGTCTCATGGGTAATTAGGGGCAGCAAAAAGAGAGCGCTAATAAAATAGGCTGTTTTGTTATCATTGGTAAAAATCAAGATTCGAGAATGATTGTGCCTTAACAGAATCCGGGTTAATTCAGCCATTTTGTTTTCAGCTGAAAGGGAAATTTGTTTCTGGGTTGCAAAACTTTGAAGGGCTGCTCTCCCCTCTGCTGAGCGGTAACTGTACATCACAAATTTTTCCCATGAGTTTTTTCGGCCAAAAAGATTTGGTACCTTATCCCGAAACGCTTGATAAATACCCCGATGATGATCGTATTGCTGACGCTCATCATCCGTCAATTCCACCTCAATGGTTTGAATTTGATAAGGGGCCAGAAAATCACCGGAAAGTTGTTGGATTTGCCGGCTGTAAACGACGGGGCCGATCAGATCGTGCAGAAGCTGCTGACGTTCCGGTTCAATGCTGGGCGTTGCAGTCAACCCCAGACGATACGGGGCAATATAGGATTGTGCCATTAATGAATAGGCCGGAGAAGGTAGATGATGGCATTCGTCAAAAATAATCAGGCAAAATCGGTTTCCCAGATTTTCAGCGTATATACGGGCAGAGTCGTAGGTTGAAACTGTCAAATCTTCAATTTCTGAACTCCCACCACCCAACAGTCCGATTGGACACTGAAACCACTCTTCCAGATTTTTCTGCCATTGTAGGATCAGGTCGATTGTCGGGGCCAGTATCAGAGTTGATCGTTGAATTTTTTCGATCATCATCGCAGACAGGTAGCTTTTTCCTGTTCCGGTCGGCAGTACGGCAATGCCGCGTTTTGAACGACTCCAGGCATTTAAGGCATCTGCCTGGAAGTCGAATGGCGTAAAAGATGATTTCAGAGACAGTTTCAAGGTATTGTAATTTGGCGTGGAATCTGAATAGTCAATTCTGCTAAGATACAGGTGTCGGATGAGCTCATAATACCGATAAGCATGACAGCGAAAATATCCACTGCGGGAATCCCATCGCAGCCAGGTGAAAATCTGTGCCAACTCTGGGTATTGCCTGCAGGAGACCAGCAGTGTACCCCGTTCAAACCGAATTTCTACGGCAGGTGTTTGATTCAGGTTCGACTCGGGATGATTCACTTCTTTTCAAGAGGGTAGGTATTTTAATAAACAAAAACGATGGAAGATAAAAAACACAAGGTACAAATCGCTCATGAAGCGATCATGCTCAGCAAAACAATTTCAGAAAAACAGAGTATTAAAATAACATTTCTGGATGGGGAGTACTTGATCGATCAACTGAGATGGCATACGATCAGTAGTCTAGGGCTGAAAAACGGCAAAGTCGTCAACAAGAACGCTATCAAATATTGGGAAGTTGCTGATGATCAATAAACAGTTTTTCAAGGATCGACAAGACCAGTTTCCCCACAGAAGTGATCGAGGCGGCAAAAATTTCACTAGACAAGAGCAAAACAAGCCAATTGACCTCATAGACAACATCCAATGACTCTGGTTTTTCGATGGCTGCTAGAAACAAATAACCATGAATGAAACGAAAATACAAGACACGATGCAAATATCAGACACAAATAACAGCTTGAAAAGTCCCGCAAATGCTTTGAGTGCGCACGAAATCATGAAAATTAGAGATAACAACGGAACCGTGCGAAAACCCTTGATGGAAAAGGAGTCATTCAAACAGAAAGCGTTTTTCTGGGGTGGTATGGTTCTATTTTTCATGGGCATTACGCTTTTCATTTATCTGTTTTATGCCTTCCTGGCCTTCGACTGGGAAAGTAGTGGGTTGGATTTTTTCCAGACAGTTTTATCTACCAATCCACAAAATGTCAGTTCGGCAATCGGTGGCTATATCGAATTGTTGGCGGCTATCCTGGGGATTATGATAACAGTGGTGGCCATCGTCCTGCAACTGGCGGCGCAACGGTATGGAACCAGCTTGATCGACCTGTTTCTCTCAGATTTTGTCAACCGCGCCTACTTTATTCTGTTGGTCTGTTCACTATTGTATGCCATCCTGATTGTATTTGCCATCAAACAGACATTTTTCCCCAATTTTGCTATCGAGATATTGCTGTTCCTGACTCTGGTTGAAATTGCACTGTTGGGTCCCTATTTTCTTTTTGTTTTCCGTTTTCTGACACCAACCAATCTGCTGACGTCCATCCAGGAGGCGAATAAACAGTCTATCATTCATGCTATCTCTCAGGACGATTTACCCAATCTGAAGAAGTACCAGAGCGAGGTTGCCAGCTCTCTGGAGCAGGTGACAGACACTGCCCTCAGCGCCAGTACCCAGATGGATAGAAACCTGGGTTTGATGGCAATCGATCAGATCCGGGAGATGCTTTTGGACTATGCGGAGCATAAGGAGCACCTGCCCAGTGATTGGTTTAATGTCTCTTCTGAGCATTTTATCGCCATTTCATCTGAATTTTATGGGGAGATTTGTGAAAACAGGCTCTGGGTGGAGACCAAAAGTTTTATGGATATGGATCTGATCTTTAAAAACTGTATCAACAATATGCCGGATGCGATCAGCGCCATTGCCTATAACACGCGCATTATTGGGGAATCCGCGATTAAGCATCAGGATGATTATCTGCTGGAGATGGCAGTCAAATTCTATAATACGTTTATTCGTGTGTCTATCAATAACAAAAACGTGCGGGCTATCTTTAATCTTTTTTATCAATACCGCCTGCTGGCTGAATCTGTTTTCGAATATGACACGAAATTGGCTGAAAAGATCCTTTCATATTTCAAATACTACGGTGAATTTTGCCTCGGACAGGGGTTGGGATTTGTCCTTTTTACGGCGGCATTTGATCTGGGGGGTATGGTCGCAACTGCCTATGATAAAAAACTTGAGAATATAAAGGATCTGCTCCTGATTTTCATGACCGTTGAGGATACCGTCGATAAACAGAAGGATATGTTCGTCTATACGGGAATACGGAATGCCCAGTTAATACTGGCAACCTATCTTCTGTCCCAGGGTGATGACGCCTTGTTGCCCGTTGTGGTGGAGGATTTGAAAGAAGAATCCCTGTCACAGCTGATAAAATGGCGGGACGGTCTGCTTGCCGTGAAGGACCGTAAGTTTTTCGAAATCACCGATCGCGGATATACCTTCGAGTACATTGATGAAAACCAGAAAGAGTTTCTCAAGTTGTTCTATGAAGAATATATTCTGTCCCAACCTGAGGTATTCAAACAGGAAACCTGAGAACCTATTGTACGATCCCTAACACCAACGGCCGGAATGGTACACCAATGATGAGAAATAGACCTTTCTTCCTGATAATGATAACACTCTGCTGGATGCTTCTGGCAGGACCGGTAAATCTTTCCGCCCAGCCGAATAATTATGAGGCGCAATTGATTAAAGAGAATATCCTGAACGATTTTCACATTCTTATCGATACTTGGAAAGAGGAGCTCTACTTTGAAATGTATCAGTTAGGAGACAGTCGGAGTAAGAGTATTCTGTCACAGGGCGAGTTTGCCCAGCGCATGGTCGACCTTCAATGGAAACCATCTTTGGATGCGCTTAAAAATGTAAATGTACAAATTATCTATCGGAATTTATCAGCCATCCATTTCGATCAGCAATTTGAGAACAAGGTCAATCTTACCCAGACCCTCTGGAAGCGCATGATATTTTCCACGGTTCTGGAAAGTAAAACCTGGAAATTTGACCTGAAACAACTGATCAACATCCCATACGAGGGGCGTTTGATCGACCCGGCTGAAGAGCAGAAAAAAGCCGAGCAGGCAAAAGCAGCCGCAGAGAAAGCGCAACAAGAACAAGCCCCAGCTGCCGTAGCACAACCACAAGCCCCGGCGCAACCGCAAGCTGCACAACCACAAGCCGCGCAACCACAAGCCCCGGCGCAAGCACAACCGTAACAGGCATTGTCTCAAATGCTTTGCCGTGCTATCTTTTTCATGATCACTGTGTCCCATTCCCAATTTCAGGCACTGTCTATTCCGTTAAAACTATAAGAGCAACTAAAATGACAATCGATGATTCAATCGAAACCCGGTTCCTACTTGGTAGTGTGATGCAGATTGCAGTGCTGACTCATGCGACTGCTTTCAAGGACCGGGATGTAGAGCAGTTTTTCCGTCTGGTAGAAGACGGGGCAGGATTTGCCGAGACAGCTCTGGCGCCACTAAATCGGTCTGGGGATGAAAATGGGGTCTCTTTCAAGAACCGTAGTGCCAAACTTCCCAAGGGTTTTAAGAGTGCCTGGAAGAATATCCAAAAAGGGAATTGGCAGAATATCTGTCGTGGTATGGGGCCGGATGGTCAACCGATTCCTGAGTCTGTGGCGATTGGGATTCAAGAGATTTTTTTTGCTGCAAATCCAGCAATTTATTATACGTTGGCATCAACGATCCAGGTTGGGAAACTGATTCAACAGTATGGTGACGAAAAACTGACTTCAATCTTCAGAGAAAAACTGTTTAGCTGCGAATGGTCGGGAGCGCTGGGCTTGTATGAATACGGTGACACACACCATTTAGAGCACCCTCGGACCGCCGCAGTGCAGAAAAAGGGCTATTATTCGATTACGGGCTTGAAAGAGCGGGTCATAGCCGGAGATCATGATCTGAACGAAAATCTCATCTACCTGATCACCACGGGTTTAGAGACGGGTAAAAAAGGAGAGAACAAAATTGGTTTAATGGCTGTGCCACGCTTTCGCCTTGAAGATGGCCAAATGGTTGATAACGGCGTGCGGGTGGAAAGTGCTTATGCAACGACAGGTTTGAAAGGGGTTCCTTGCTGTAAAATCAGTTTTGGATCCGATAAAGAGTGCCGTGGTTTTCTGCTCGAAAATCTCAGCACAGATCCCGAAGCTGTTTTCAGTGTCCTGGAGGACTGGTATGCACAGTTCACGCTGCATAGTGTCGCCCAGACCAGAAACGCTTGTTTTGATTTGAAAGCCTACAGTTGCCAGTCTCAACCCAATGATTCCACACCGAGTCGCGATCTGGAATTGAGTCTCACGCCAGTGCTTATCCACCTCAAATCAGTTTACGAAGGGTTGCAGGGGGCCATCCACATGTCGGCCTTTTATCTTGATTGCATTCAACACGGTGCTGAAGGTCAACGGGAATACTTTTCTGATCTTCTCACGCTGTATAGATCCATATTCAAATCTTACGGATCTGTCAGCAGTATCGAAGCTCTGGCAAAAGGCCTTCGCCAGGGGGGAGGGATTGCCTTCGACCCGGAATCAATCATTGAACAGAGCTTCCGAGACCTGCATACGGGAATGCTGATTGGACCGGACGAAAACAGGGTCGCAGAGCTGTTTCTGGATCAGATTCTGCCCAGTAAAAAAGGCAGACTCTTCAGCCAGCTGCTGAAGCAATTTGAAACCATCGACGCTCATCTTGTCATGTCCGAGTCATTGATCGAAACAATTGCCATCTGGCGTGACTATATTGGCGGATTGATTGTACTATTCGGTGACATTATGGAAGGGCAAAAACAGGCTGACAATCGCATTTCCGGCCTTTATGCGAAACAGATACTAAAACTCTTTGGTGATGTGATCGTTTGCTATCACCTGATTATACAGGCAATTGAAGCAGAACGAATCCTAGCTGAAGAGGGGGCCAACTTCTACAATTTAAGACAGGAGGTGGCCAGGGATCCTGCTTTTGAAAAGTGGTACAATAAGATCTTGACAGCTGAATTCTTTGTGGTGCACATCTTATCGCTTCAGGAGAGTACGATCCGGTTGATACAAAAAAGACCGCAGGCCACGCTTGAACTGATCTAAACCCTGGCCCAACTGAAGATTGACTACAGATAGAGAAGAATTCCAAAAGAGCTGACTTTGGATGAGTGTTCGCCAAAGCTGAAGTAAACCTGTTCAATTCGGATCCGCCATGAGTTCAGAATCAAATCGATTCCAATCTTGATAAATGGCACATCCGCTTCATAAATCCATTCACCACCACCGGTCGTAATTTTCTCCGTCTCACGGGTCATCCCAATACCAGCAAACAGTCCGGCCAGCTCTCTTTCGAGATGATAGTTCACTCCCACTCTTTGTTCCTTCATCTCAATTTTGGCAGTGGTACCATTCATGACAGCCGCGTATTCAGTTAGAATATCCGATTCATATTGGTATGATACCTGTTCCAACTGAAAAGCGAATTTTTCATAAATAAGACCAATGCTTGCCGATTGACCGGTAATGGTTTTATTGATTACCGGTTTGAATTTCAGTTCGGCCCCGGAGGCATTTTCATATTTTTGTTCGCCTGTCGATAGTTTCGGCATGAGATGGTGAACCCCCAACTCCAGATCCCAGGCATTCGCTGTCTGTTGATTGATCAGCAACAGTAGTATCAAGATACCCAGATATTTCAGAAATAGTGGTATACTGTGGTTTGAGGCTTTTCTGGTCCTGTAATCAATGCTCGCTGTCATTTTCACAGTGTCAATTTGAAGTGGGTAGGATACTATCGTCACCTAGTAAAG
>Ga0233437_1007631_pt1 | contig 10383 bp, 8 predicted proteins | sample SI_122_August201_FD_182714 | JGI IMG/M metagenome (GOLD analysis project Ga0233437, IMG submission 182714) | Seawater microbial communities from Saanich Inlet, British Columbia, Canada - SI_122_August2016_200_MG | ecosystem: Environmental > Aquatic > Marine > Inlet | place: Canada: British... | reverse complement strand
ATATGAAGATGAAGATGTGATTGCTTCTTTTGGTGCCGGTTCGTACAACACAAAAAAATCATCCCTTAAATACACATCCGGAGAAAGGTTTGGCGAAAACTGGTCATTCGCCGGCCGCGTATCCCAGATTACTTCAGACGGCTACCGAAACAATCATGCTTCCACCCAACGCGCAGTTTCGCTCGGCGCGGAATACATTGAAAGAAATGTATCCCATAAATTCACGGGATTGATTGGATATGAGAATACGGATTTATTATGGGACGGTGTGTACGGGGATGATATTTTTGACAGAGAAAAACGAAAAGCGGGCAGCAAAAATTTTACCGATGATTTTTTGCAACAAATTTACGCGCTGAATTCACGATTCAAACTACAGAATGGGTCGATATTTCATAATACCATTTATCTCGTTTCAGGCAGCGGCTACTACGAATCCAATAAATCAGATGTAAAGTTTTACGATTACAATCTTGATACGGTTACAGATACGTCTTACGCCGATACGATGACCAATCTGCTGAGAAGGAAATGGCTTAAGAATCGGTACATTGGTGTCATTCCGCAATGGACCACGCAAACCGAGTGGTACCGTCTCGATATTGGCGGTGAAATTCGATATTACACAGGTGACCATTATGGGCATATTTCAAATTTTAGCCATTCCCTTTTGAGCGATATCGGGGAATTCACTTATTATAATTATACGGGGAAAAAGATTTCTTTCACCGGATTTGTTCATTACAGATATAATTTAACCGACGAAATGATTTTAACGGGAGAAATTCAGCTCGTAAACCACGGGTGGAATATGGATCAAGATAAAATTGGGCATGCGCTTGGGCACCAACTTTCCGCAAACTGGGTTTTTGTAAACCCGAAACTGGGCGGTGTGTATGCCTTTAATGAACAGTTGTCTTTGTTTGGCAGCATTGGGCAAACTCGGAAGGAACCCGCAGACGCCCAAATTATCAACCCGGATGAATGGTCATTCACCATTGCCGGTGCTTATCCGGAATCTGTAACGGATGTGGAAGCGGGAATGAATTACACAACGGAATCTTTGTATGCATCTTTGAACCTTTATGTGATGGAATTGGAAAATGAAATTATCAGAAAGATCAGTTCCGAAGAAGAGGGAACCTATGAATATACTGCAGTCCCAAAAGTGCTCCGAAAAGGACTGGAATTTGATTTCGGCTGGAAGGCAACCAAGTCAATCAAATTCAAAGGAAATTTTACGTCTTCACGGCATGAATATTCGGACAACAATAGTGCAGTGAAAGGAAATCTGCTGCCGAACGATCCGGACATGCTGGCAAACGCAACATTGTATTTTCGCCCTTTAGCATCCATCGAAGTATTTTTACACGGGCAGATTGTCGGCAAACGGTTTGTGGACGATTCCAATACAGATGCAAATTCCATGGCGCAATATCATTTGCTAAATGTTGGAATTAATTTGGCGAGAGGCCCGCTCGATATTCAGATTCGGCTCAACAATGCGCTGGATGATTTAACGATCACACATGGAGAAGATTGGGGAAGCGGATATATTTCCTATTGGCCCGGCGCCGACCGCAACTTGTTTGTCAATTTAATTTATACGTATTAAATCTGGCGCCAAATAAACCCTAGAAAGGGTTCCTTCGATTATAGAGTTTTCCTAACCCATGGCTTAAGCCGTGGGTTAGGAAAATGAACCAAACTAAAAAAACCGTTTTAACAGTTTCAAAATCCCTGTCACATCATTCATTCAACTCCTGGATTATTAAACTCCCATCCGAAATGTTGATACGGCTTGTATTCTAAAACCAATTTAGTATGTGGGTCAATTCTGAGTTTACGTGTTCTATATATTGCGGTTTACCGTCGTCCTCTCTTAACTTCCTGTAAGAGGAAAAATTAAAGTACACACAGGAGGCGAACAGATGACAAACAAAAAAAATCTGGTGGAACGAAAAGAGGAATCAATTGGTGTATTTAAGTAAACATTTGACTGGATTTAATATGAGATTTATACCGTCGCTATTATTTACTCTATTTGCGTTTATGTCTTGCACCAGTCCCCCAGAATCGCCTAGTCCGCAATCCCCCGAGCAGGCTGCTGACGCGGCATTTGAAAGGTTGGATCAAAATGTCGGCGTTTCTGAGGTAGAAAAGGATTTATCGGGCGTAGTGTCCGATGCAAGGGGCGCCATAACAAACATGGATATTATTGCGGAACCTACCGCTGCTGAAAGGGCAAAATATTCCATAGGAGAACCGGGATGGATTGAAGTGGAAGAAACCCGTGTTTTTTCTAATTCTGTTGCTCCGGATAAAGCCAAGCAGGAACTATTACAGATTTTACGTAATTCAGCGGTAAGTAAAAAAGTCCCGGCACATATTGAAGTTACATCCTTGCTAACTGACATGATGAGCGAAGTGGCCGGACAAGCGAATGAGCAGACGGCTTGGTCTGGTTTTTTCCGTAGCACCGTTTCCGGGGTAATTACAGCAGAAGAGGTGCTCGCGGACGATATGAAACCTCTTTCCGGAAAAAATAGTTATGAAAAAACGGTGCGGCTGAAGGCGTTTGTAGAACCGGTAAGGGGTCAGCGCGATCCGGGATTTTATGTAGATGCTGCGATGGAAAACACTATGTTAAAACAAGGCTATGAACTTGCATTTTCTGTGAGACCTAGCAAAGACTGCTACCTATATGTGTTTAACCTGATGGCGGACCACAATGCCGTACTGATGTTCCCAAATGAATATATGACTGACAATTTTGTGCCGGCAGGTGATGTTGTCCAAATACCGGATTCAGCAGTTCGACAATACATTCGATTTGTGGTAGCATCTATGCCCGGGGAAGCATTGACAACAGAGTCGGCATATATTGTATGCTCTAAGGAACGTCTCCCAATGATGGACACATTTCCGCGTATCGGCACGGAACTGAAGGTGTTCTCCGGCAGGGGTGAAAATTTTATAAATATGCAGCGCTGGCTTACTGACATTCCATTAGACCAGCGGGTAGAAAAGAATTTAGTTTATCACATTTCAAAGTAATTTGCCTGATTCGCAGATTACAATGATTACCCCAATGCCATTGGAGAAACAATTATGAAAAAACACATTGATATATTTCTGCTAATTACTACACTGACTTCAATTCAAGCACAAACCATCTCCAACGTACAAGTTCGGCAGGAGGGGCTGGAAATTATCATCACCTACGATATGGCCGGTGCACTCCAAGGCATAGAAGAAATTATGCTGGGCGTTTCCACCGATGGAGGCAAAACTTTTGCTGGCAGTCCCGACGCTGAAGGCGATATCGGAAAAAACGTAAAACCGGGTTTTGGTAAAACAATAACCCTCTTTGCTGTGGACGCTCTTGCGGGGTTAAATACAAAGTTTAAGGTATTTGCAAGCGTACATGCACCAATGGGTATGGTGTATGTAGTCGGTGGCTCTTTCCAAATGGGAAGTAAAAAGGGTGATAATGATGAAAAGCCCATCCATACTGTAAGTATAAGCAGTTTTTTTATGGATAAAACGGAAGTAACCCAAGCCCAATACAGAAAAGTGATAGGTAAGAATCCATCCCGTTTCAGCGGTTGTGATGATTGTCCAGTTGAGAATGTATCTTGGCACGATGCCAATGCATACGCTAAAAAGGTAGGCAAGCGACTGCCAACGGAAGCGGAGTGGGAATATGCGGCTCGAGGGGGTTCGGTAGGCTCACCCACTACTTATGCGGGTTCAAACAATATTGACGCAGTTGCGTGGTATGATGATAACAGCGGTAACAAAACCCACCCAGTGGCACAAAAGCAAGCCAATGAACTGGGTCTTTATGATATGAGTGGTAACGTATGGGAATGGTGCTCTGATTGGTATGACGACGATTATTATGGAAGATCACCAAAAAATGACCCGGAAGGCCCAAGTTCCGGCTCGAGCCGTGTTTTGCGGGGTGGTTCCTGGCTCATCACCTCCTCCGCTTGCCGTTCGGCGGATCGCCTCTGGTACGATCCGGGCAGCAGGCTCAACCTCATCTACGGCTACGGCTACCTCGGTTTTCGTTGTGTCCGGGACTTAAAATGATGTTACACTTTAGTTCTTTTACACTTTCTTGTCCGTCCGCAGCAGGGCGTAGGCGGATACCCTTTTCCGCCTTTGGCGGAAAAAAATAAAAAATGGCACAAGAAACCATTCTGAATAAAATGTATGATCTTATTCTCTATATGATTCCGCAATTGGAGAAATATCCGCGGAGTCAGAAATTTCTACTTGCAGACAGAATGGAAACAGGGCTGTTAGATATATTAGATCATTTGCTGCGGGCGTATTATGGCGAAAAGAGCGTTAAAAAGGATCAACTGATAGAAACCAACCTTTGCCTTGAACAGTTGCGTTTTTTAATACGTTTGAGCCATGATTTGAAGTTTCTCAGCCATAAAAAATATGGCATCATGTCTGAAAAAGTAAATGAGATTGGCAAAATGACGGGAGGCTGGTTAAAGAAAATATCATGAAAAGATTTAATCATCTTTACCATCAAATTTGCTCTTTTGAGAACATCTTAAAGGCATCCAAAAAAGCACGTTTGGGGAAGCGGCTTCAGGATACCGTTGCCGGTTTTGAATTTAATCTTGAAAGTGAAATAACCCGATTATCTCATGAATTAATAACCAAGTCTTATCGGCCCGGTCCTTATAGGGAATTTCATATCGTCGAGCCTAAAAAACGCATGATTAGCGCAGCGCCGTATCGAGATCGTGTTGTGCATCATGCTCTTTGCAGCATAATTGAACCCATCTTTGACAAAACATTTATTTCTGACAGTTATGCTAACCGTATAAACAAGGGGACACATAAAGCAGTACAACGGTATCAGCATTTTGCCCGGAGATATTCGTATGTATTAAAATGCGATATTAAAAAATACTTCCCTAGTATTGATCATGATATTTTGAAAAGCCTGATTGAGCGAAAAATTAAATGCAAGGACACCCTTTGGCTCATATCATTAATATTGGATAATAGCAATACGCAGGAAGGTGTCATGGACTATTATTTGGGTGATACGTTGTTTACGCCTTTAGAAAGACGAAAGGGGCTACCCATGGGAAATTTGACGAGTCAGTTTTTTGCCAATATATATTTAGACAAACTAGATCACTTTGTTAAAGAAAATTTAAGGAGTAAAGCGTATGTCCGTTATGTGGATGACTTTGTTTTATTTGGAGTGGATAAAAAAGGATTGTGGAAAAATTTTAAACAGATTGGTACCTTTTTAGATTCACTTCGTTTAACGATGCACAAAAAGAAGTCAATGGTGTATCCCGTAAAAAACGGTGTTGGATTTTTAGGGCATAAAGTATTCCCTGATTATAAACTTTTAAACCACGGGAATGTTATTCGCTTCCGCCGTAAATTGAAGAAAATGAACAAAGATTATCTTCAGGGAAATATACCATTAGAGCACGTTTCTCGGTCTATACAAGGTTGGGTGGCCCATGCGTCATTTTCTAATACATATCGGTTACGGAAAAAAATATTAGAAGGGTTTGTGTTTTAATCATAAAAATGGTTACGATGACATTCAACACCTACGGCGTTGGGTTTATTTGTTCAAATAAAACCTATAAATATGGAACTCCTACGGAGTTAATAAACAAAATCATTACATTTCATAAAAGGAAATCTCGCAGGGATTGGATATTTATAGAAAAGATATCCAACGTACCCAACTCCGTAGGTGTTAAACAAAGAGAGACCCGAAATGGTAAATTCATTTTCTCAGATTTATATTCAAATCATGATCATATTACGTAACAAACGGGTTTCATTCGTCAACGAACCGTGTTTTGCGGGGTGGTTCCTGGAACAACACCACCACCAAATGCCGATCAACGAATCGCAACAGGAACAATCCGGACAACAGGAACAACAACAACGGTTTTCGTTGTGTCCAAGACTCATAGCGGGTATCAAATATTCGCCAGCCGGAAATGGTACATTTATGGATTTACCATGTGCGCGCCGAAATAAGTCCAGAATAAAATCCGGTGTTCTGTTAATCGGGACCGAATATCTGAATACAGTGGGCAGAATTGGTAACTTGTTAGTGAAGATTCTGCCTTCATTACTTCCCTTTAGTAAGTGGTTTGGGTTGTGGGTAAAGCAACAGGTGGCTAATCGTGTAAGACAAAGACGGGTATATTTTAAATGGGTCCGCGTTTAATGAATGATAATACAATAGCAATTTTTGAACAGTTTGGAATCCGTCGTCATTTCGATGAGGAAAAAGAATTGTGGTATTTTTCCGTGATTGATATTGTTGCTGCTCTGATAGAACAACCAAATTATAAAAAGGCAAAATCCTATTGGTCCACATTAAAAAGCAGATTGAAAAAAGAGGGAAGTGAAGTGCTCACAAATTGTGACCGGATGAAACTGATCGCAAAAGATGGCAAAATGAGATTAACCGATGTGGCCGATGTAAAAACCATATTAAGATTAGTTCAATCTGTCCCAAGCCGAAATGCAGAACCCATAAAATTATGGCTGGCAAAAGTTGGTTTTGAACGAATGGAAGAGATGACGGACCCTGAAAAATCAATTAACCGTGCACGTGAAAACTGGGAGAAGCTCGGCCGAAGCCAGAAATGGATTCAACAACGAATGATGGGACAGGAAACACGAAATAAATTAACAGATTATTGGAATGACCACGATATTAAACCTGGTGAAGAATATGGAATATTGACAAATATAATTCATTCAGAATGGAGTGGCTTGACCGTTAATGAACATAAAAATTTAAAAAACCTGAAGGCGCAGAATTTGCGAGACCATATGAGTGAAGCCGAGTTGATTTTTACCGCATTGGCTGAATTGTCAACTAGACAAATCGCAGAGAATGAAATTGCTGAAGGATTAGAAGAAAATAAAATTGCTGCAGTAAAAGGCGGTACGGTTGCAAAAAATGCCAGAAAAGAATTAGAAGCAAAAACACAGCAAAAAATATTGAGTAATCAGAATTATTTGAAACCGAGAATAAAATGAGGTAAATCATGAAGAAATTAGCTTATCAAATTTTCAGTTTAGTTTTAGTATTTGGATCGGCATCACTTTTTGCACAGGAAAATGTAAGCGGCACTATTAAAGTAATAGGCATAAAAGAAATTGCCCGGGATCGAAACCCCGATTTGTTCCTTCCCAAAGATGAGTTTGAAACCAATGCAGAATATGCCCAGCGGGTTTTAAAGCAAAAAGCCATTCTAACAGGACTACAATCTGATTTACGGGCTGAAAAAGAAGCACGGAAAAAAGAACGAGCACGACTTGCGGCGGAAAGAGATGCAGAAGACGAACGGCAGCTTCAAATTAAAATTGCGGAATCTTTAGCGCCGGCTACCTTTACGCCCAGTTCTTTAGGATCGTATTATGCAGAAAATCATACCTTCCCTTTTAAAATCAATGGGCAACAATTTAGTGTGGAAGTCCCTCGCAGCGAAGCCCGGGATTTTAAAAAGCAATTTTCATCGGTAAAAGTGGATGGCTACAAAAGGCTCAAGCGCGATTTGAAAACATACGAATATTTCAACATGGTGGCGGTTCATCCCATTACGGGTTCGCGGTATCCTTTTGGCCCCACCAAAGACCTAGCTTCCGCGCCAGTGATTGCCTCAAAAAAATCTGTGGTGCCACCGGACCTGACCATGAAAGTGGCTTTCGTGGAGCCCAACGGAAACGGCTTTTTGGATGCGGAAGAAAAGGGCAAAGTAAAGGTTTCCATTTCCAACATCGGAAAAGGATCCGCCATGGGCGTTTTTGTAAAATTAAGTTCTGTAAGTGGTAACACGGATTTATCGTTTGAATCATCAAAGATTATCGGAGAAGTGCAGGTGGGGAAGACGAAAACGACAGAATTTGAGATTAGTGCATCCAAAGCAGTATCAAGAATAGAAAATAGCTTTACCATTTCCGCTACAGAGAGTTATGGTTTTCCACCAGATCCTGCACAGATTAGTTTTGAAACGTTTCCTTTTATTCCTCCAAAATTAGAATTGGTGGATTTTGGTGTGAGTACGCCAAATGATGGGAATGAGATTCGTCCCCAAACCACTACTGAGGTGCAAGCCCGGTTGCAGAATAGGGGACAAGGTTCCGCGGAAGAAGTAAAATTCCTTATCAATTTACCGAAAGGTGTTTATTTTACGCCAGAAAGCCGGCAGGATTATTCTTTTTCGTCACTGAAGCCCGGGGAATTCAAGGATCTGGAATTTTCCTTTAGCACAGCCAAGACCGTAGGCAAAAGGATTAGGGTTTCCATTGGATTTACGGAAGAAAGTTCATCCGGCGAATTCCCTTTGAATTTGGATGTCGCCAAACCACAGCAGACCATCCAGCAGTTGGTCGTGAAAGGAAAAGAACTGGGAACTGTGAAATTTTCTAATTTAGCTACCATATCGGTTGATATTGAAAAGGACATTCCAAATACGGATAGAAAAGGGAAGCATGATTTGGCAGTAGTTTTTGGAATTGAATCTTACAAAAATGTCCCCGGTGTTTCCTTCGCAAAGCGGGATGCAACTTGGATGAAAAAATACTTTGTAAATGTATTGGGCATCCCCACCAAACGGATTTACTACAAAACAGATTCGGATGTAGGACAAGCGGAATTCAATAAAGTGTTTGGTAAAAAAGGATGGATTGAAAAACGCATCAAAGGTGGTAAAACCAATGTGTTTGTTTATTATGCGGGACATGGCGCTCCGGACAAAAAAACAGCATACTTAATTCCGTATGATGGCGACCCGAACTATGCACCCCAAACCGGATATGAAATGGATAAACTCTATGAGCAATTGGGCAGTTTTGATGCAAAATCTACTACTGTTTTTCTGGATGCCTGTTTTTCCGGCGCGAATCGCGATAATGAAATGCTTTTAGCTGACGCCCGGCCAGTATTCATGGAAGTGGATGCTTCTGCGACTAGGGATGTAACCGTATTTTCCGCTTCGAGCGGTAGTGAGATTTCCTCCGCGTGGCCAGAAAAGAAACATGGTCTTTTCTCATATTACCTGATGAAAGGCATGCGCGGGGCTGCCGATGAAAACAAAGATAAGCAAATTACTGTGGGTGAGCTGGGTGATTACATCAAAGAAAATGTCTCCGACATGGCAGGCATGCTGGACCGAGAACAGACGCCGGGTTTGCAGACGCTGGATAGAGGAAAAGTTCTGATTCAGTATTGAGTGGACATGAGAGTTGATAAAGAGTAATATGGAATTAATACATGCTAAAAATATCGGGCGAGAACAAAATCCACATGTGCTTGATACAGATAAAAACAGAGATTTGTTGGAGAATTGATAGTTATATTAAATTGTTATTAAATAAGGAGGATACGATGAAAACAACACTACTGACAGTAATTACGATTTTATGGATGGCAGGCTGCGGCACAGCTGGTCACCGTAGCGGTAGCACAGAAGCGAGCGCAATGGGTGATGCACCAAAGTGGTTTTTAAAAATGCCTGAATCTGCAGACATCCTGTACGGTGTAGGAAGTGCGAAAAAACAAAATCCGTCATTGGCAAGAAAAACAGCGACTGCCCGTGCACGCGACGAAATCGGTCAGGCAGTGGAAGTAAAGGTTACAAATCTGATGAAAGACTTCATGCAGGAATCGGGTATTGGCGAAAATGCTCAGGCCACGGAATTTTCTCAATCCGTATCTAAACAGGTTACAGCAACCTCGTTGCAAGGCAGTACAGTTAAAGAAGCCTATATGGGCAAAGATGGTACTATGTATATTTTGGTAGAATACTCTCTTGATTCAGCACGGCAGGCAGCACTTGCTGAAGCAAAGAAAAAGGAAGCTGATTTTCATAAGCTTGAAGCTCAAAAAGGATTTGACGAGTTGGAAGAAGTGCTTCGCAATATGGATTGACAATTTTTCTACCTCATTAAAAATTGATTTTCATTTCATGACATGCCCCTAGCTGCGGCACACAGGGAAGATTAAATAATTTTAGTTGAAGGCTTGGTAGGAAAAATCGCTTTGTTTCGCTTCGAATAAGACCGGGTAAAAAAATACGAAGTCTATGAATTAATTAATTTTTTTTATAAGCAATTACCTGTTTTGCCTGTTCACCTTCGGCAGATTCCGTTGTAAACTTCACGCTTCATGTCCTCGAAAAAATCCCAAAGAAAACGCCTTTTCCTTATTGACGGCTATGCCATGCTGTACCGTGCTCATTTTGCGATGATCCGCAATCCGCTCATCAACAGCAAAGGGCAACATACCAGTGCATTATTCGGTTTTTTAAATCAAGTATTCCGTTTGCTTAAAGTTGAGAATCCGGACTACCTCGT
>Ga0233437_1007629_pt1 | contig 10386 bp, 5 predicted proteins | sample SI_122_August201_FD_182714 | JGI IMG/M metagenome (GOLD analysis project Ga0233437, IMG submission 182714) | Seawater microbial communities from Saanich Inlet, British Columbia, Canada - SI_122_August2016_200_MG | ecosystem: Environmental > Aquatic > Marine > Inlet | place: Canada: British... | reverse complement strand
TAGAATATATAGAAATTAAGCCAAAGCAGACAAAAGAGGATGTAGCAAGCAGTATAGTAAAATTATCTGAGTTTTCAACAAGCTACGCTAAAGGTTCTTTAAGCGAAGAGAATAGAGTTTATAATATTTCTTATATGGCAGAAAAACTTAGCGGAAGTATAATTAATGTAGGCGAAAAATGGTCTATAAATGAGACTGTTGGCGAAAGAACAGAGAAAAATGGCTGGAAAGTTGCACCGGCCATTAGGAACGGTGTTTTGATAGATGAGCTTGGCGGCGGGGTATGTCAAGTATCTAGCACAGTATATAATGCGTTTTTACTTGCTGAAGTTGCAATTGTTGAAAGACACGCCCATTCTTACCCTTCTCCCTATATTGCCACTGGTTTGGATGCAACCATAGATTATGGCAATAAAGACTTAGAAGTAAAGAATACTTTAAGTGATACAGTATATATTGTAGTAATGTCTGATAAGGAAGAAAAAACTGTGTCAGCAATGGCGTTTGGACCAAAGCCAGACCATGACTACCAAGTTGTTATGCGTGGTTTGATATGGGAAGATGCAATCAAACCGACCGAAGAAAAAAAATATAAAGTAGCAAAAGACGGATTTGCACCAGATGGTGTTTATGTAAATGTTGGGACAAGTTATGCTTATCCAGCCACTTTAGATGGTTCTAGATGGAAAACTTATAGATATTATTATCCTAAAGATTACAATATAGATGAGGACTCTCCATATTCTTGGATAGGGTATATTAAGGGAGATAATAATTCTGGTGAGAAGCATGATGTAAAATTTTCAAGAGCTGATGGTGAAGATAAAAGTATAGTAAGTTTCTATCCGCCGCAAAGTGGATTATACTATTTGAATCCAAATGACCCTCGATCATTCGGATTGGATGGCTCTGTATATAATTAATATGTTCTAAAAAAGATGCCATCTTAAAATAATATATAACAAACGAATCCAAATTGAATGTTGAATGTAAATCTATATAATGATAATATAGATTCAATAGTAATTTTGAAATTCACGATATTAAAATAAATAATAACTTTACTAAAAGACAGAAGAAATTAAATTAAAGACTTATTATTAATGAGCATGTGTTGTAATTAAGTTAGGGGTAATAGGCTAGAGGGCTTCTATACGTTATTATGCAAGTTTAAGTTAAAGTAAGCCTTAATTTATTGGAGGTATGTGTTTATGGTTAAAATGATACTAAAAATTTATCAGCAGATTCTAAGGATGTACGTATACACATTTAGAATTAAAGAAACGAAAATATTACATGAAAGCGGATCATCTAAGAAAGTTGGATCGATATTAAAAAGAGACGGATTCAATAATGTGCTAATCATCACAGATAACACTATTAAAAAGCTCGGTTTGCTTTCAAACATGATAGAAAGTATTAAAAAAGAAAAAATCAAATATACTATTTACAGCGAAGTTGTTCCTAATCCTTTGATTAAAAATGTAGAGGATGCAAAACAAATATATTTAGATAAAAAATGTGAAGCTATTATTGCTTTTGGAGGAGGCTCGGTAATCGATTGTGCAAAGATTGTGGGTGTGGTTGCTTTAACGGGGAAAAAAGTGCAACGATATGACCATATGATTCCTTTAATACCAAAGATGACTCGATTATATACTGTTCCGACAACAGCAGGTACAGGTTCTGAGGTCACGATATCTGCTGTTATATCTGATGAAAAAAATCATAAGAAAATGTCGATAACAGATAAAATGTTGGCGCCGGACTATGCGATTTTAGATCCTGAATTGATGGTAGGGTTGCCTAAAGAAATTACAGCAGCAACTGGCATTGATGCTTTGACTCATGCCGTTGAAGCATATGTTGGTAACTGGAAATTTAAAGTGACGGATGCTTATGCAGTTAAAGCTGTGAAAAAAATCTTAGATAACTTAGAGAATGCGTATAAAGATGGAAAAGACATTAATGCAAGAAGTGAAATGGCGATTGGTGCAACTTATGGGGGATATGCATTTAGGACTGCCGGAGTTGGGTATGTACATGCTATTGCACACAGATTGAGTGAATTATATAGGGTTCCGCATGGATTAGCTAATGCGATTGTGCTACCTCATGTTTTAAGATATTCTTTTGATAAGATTTATATAAAATTAGCGGACTTATGTGAAAAAATAGGGATTGCCGAAAAAGTAAAATCAAAAAAAGAAGTTGCAATGAGTTTTATAGAAAGAATAGAAAAGTTGAACGAAAATCTTGCTATTCCAAAATTTGTGGAGCAAATAAAAGATAAGCATATAGACATGATTGCAAAAAGGGCGATTAATGAAGCTAACAGCACTTATCCAGTACCATATATAATGAATAGAAAAGAGATGGAAAGATTTATTAGAACAATAATGAAGTAGTTATTATTACTATTATGTCTAATTATAATGCTTATTAGTGGTTTTGATTTTATAGATTATCTTGATGAAATGGGAGAATAATATGAAAAAGACAAGGATAGTACAAGCAGTAAAAAGTCAGTATAAATATTTTGGTTCAGGGGCAACTTTAACTTATAAATTTAGGTTAGACAGTTTGAAAAAACTGAAAATTGCAATTCAGAAATATGAAGAGAAAATTAGCGAAGCTTTAAAAAAAGACCTTGGCAAACACGAATTTGAAGCTTATGGCACAGAGATTTCAATTGTTTATACTGAGATAAATCATGCAGTGAAACATCTTAAAAAGTGGATGAAGGCGAAAAGAGTTTCGACTCCGATTGCTAGCTTTGGCGGTGTTTCAAAAATTCATAAACAACCAATGGGCGTTGTTTTGATGATGTCGCCATGGAATTACCCGTTTATGCTGGCAATTGCACCAGTTGTTGCAGCTATTGCGGCAGGCAACTGTGTTGTTTTAAAACCTTCATCATATTCTCCAAACACATCAACTGTAATTGAAAGTATGATATCTGAATTTTTTAATGAAGATTATTTTACTGTGTTTCAAGGAAACAGAGAGATTAATTCAATTCTTTTAGAACAAAAGTATGATTATATTTTTTTCACGGGAAGTACTAAAGTTGGAAAAATTGTAATGAAAGAAGCCGCAAAAACAGTAACGCCGATAACATTAGAGCTTGGAGGTAAGAGTCCTTGTATTGTTGATGAAAGTGCCGATATCGTAAAAACTGCAAAGCGAATTATTTGGGGCAAATCAATTAATTCGGGGCAAACATGTATTGCACCAGACTATATACTTGTACACAAAAGCGTAAAAGATAAGCTTGTTGATGAAATGATAAAAGCTAAGATTAAGTTTTTCGGGGAAAGCACAATGAAATCTGAATATTTTGGTAAAATTATCAGACCACAGACTTTTGATAGTTTAGTCGAATTGATTGAAGGTCAAAAGATTCTCTATGGAGGAGACTATGATGTAAAATCACAAAAAATTGAACTTACTTTGCTTGATAACCCGTCTCTTGAATCAAAAGTAATGGAAAGAGAGATTTTTGGGCCCATTCTTCCTATAATTCCGGTAGATGATATGAGTCAAGCAATTGAAATAACAAGAAGATATGAAAAGCCATTATCGCTTTATCTCTTTACTAAAGACAAAGTATTTGAGAAAAAAGTTATTGACTCAATTCATTATGGCGGTGGATGCATTAATGATACAATAATGCATATTGCTAATGGAAGCCTACCTTTTGGGGGCATTGGAGAGAGTGGAATGGGGGGTTACCACATGGATAAAGGATTTGAAACATTTTCTCATACTAAAAGCATATTAAAGCAGAACTTTATCTTTGATATGCCGATACGATATGCTCCTTATAAAAATAAATTAGGATTGATAAAAATGCTGATAAAATAACAAGGTAGAAAGCATTCATTTTTATACTTTAGAAATATTATAGTTATTTATTAATTGCTGTAATAGTTATACAGATGAAGACATAATAGTGAAAATAAATAACGAAGAGGATGATGATGAAAAGGTCTTTTGAGGGAATTTCATATAGTTTTGTACTAATGTTTTATTTTAAAAGTATTAAAGTACACAAAATTAGGAATATCATATACTTATTTAGAAGTATTCAAATACTAAAAAATACAAATCTTTTCAATCTTGAATACTATCTATTAAAAAATCCAATATTAGTGCAATATCATATTAATCCTTATTTTCATTACCTCTATTATGGTGGATTTAATGGTGAAAAACCATCAAAGGATTTTGATAGTGCATTTTATCTTGAGCACTACGATGATGTTAAGCATTCAAAAATGAATCCTCTTGTGCATTATATTTTATTCGGGAAAAAAGAGATTAGAGTTCCATATGAAAATTATTATGAAAAAATTATGCATTTGGATAAATATGGACAAAAATATAAATATAGAAGTTTTAAATTCAAAAAAGGTATCAAAAGATTCAAATATAAGCCGTTGTTTTCGATAATTATAATTTTTGAGGATAACATAGAACTCTTAGTGGAAAACATTTCATCTATTCGAAGACAATGGTATTCTAAATGGGATATACATATTGTTCATGATTCAAAATTGAGCCCAAAATCTATATTAGATTTATTGAATTTTAATGTAAGAAAAAAAATAAAATTTGCCGAAAGCGAAAATATTGCATTTGGTATAAAAAGGGCAATGCAGCATGTCGAAGGAGACTATATTGTCTTATTAAGGGGTAAAGATTTAATTACAAGGGATGCCTTATTTGAATCTTGTGATAGAATTAATAATATCGAGTCAGATCTAATTTTTTCAGACGAAGAAATTATTGATGAAAAAATCGAATCATATAATCCTTATTATAAGCCAGATTATTCGTATGATATGCTTTTATCGCAAAATTATTTTGGTTGTTTCGCCATAGTTAATAGGAATTTATTCAACAGCATAGATATATTAGATTGTGATAGAGTAGAATTATTTTTCTATGATTTGTTTTTAAAAGCAACTGAAAAAACATCCAAAATTGAGCATATCCAAAAAATTCTCTGTCATAATAGAGATGTAGTTAAAAAAGAAATTACCAAGCCTATGGCTAAAAAAGCACAAGATGAGGGTAAAACCATACTCAAAAATCATTTAAAAAGAATAAATTCAAAAGTGAACGTATCCGATGGTCTTATTGATGGCACATATAGAGTTTGGTCCAGCGTTTCGGGGAATCCGCTTGTAAGTATAATTATACCTTTTAAAGACAAAATAGAAGTGCTTAAAGTATGCATAAAAAGCATAGTTGAAAAAACGACTTATAAGAATATAGAAATTCTCTGTGTTAGTAACAACAGTGAAGAAAAAAGAACATTCGAAGAAATTAATGAATTAAAAAAGTTGGATGATAGGATAAGCTTTTTTGAATATAATGTTCCTTTTAACTATTCAAAGATCAACAACTATGCAGTTAAAAACTATTCAAAAGGTGAGTATATTGTTTTATTGAACAATGATATCGAGATAATAACCAAAATGTGGGTCGAAAACATGTTAGGGTTTGCACAAAGAGAAGATGTTGGGGCTGTGGGTGCAAAACTTTATTATCAAAACGATTCAATTCAATCAGCAGGTATAATGATTGGGATGTTTGATGTTGTTGGAGAACCGCATAAATTTTTTAACAGATCAAGCCCGGGCTATTTTGGTAGATTGATGATAAATCAAAATATTAGTGCGGTGACAGGAGCCTTTTTAATGGTAAGTAAAAGCAAATATATAAATTCTGGAGCATTAGACGAAGAACGTTTTGTTATTAGTTACAATGATGTCGATTTTTGTTTAAGGCTTATTAAAATGGGATACAAAAATATTTTTACTCCATTCGTTGAAGCGTATCATTATGAGTCTCTTTCAAGGGGAAGAGACTTAAAAGAAGAATATATTAAAGAACTAAAATCTTTAATAGAGTTACATGAGGATATAATAGAAAAAGGAGATAAATACTACAATCCTAATTTACCAAAAAATCGTCAAGATTTTATCCTTTAAATGAACGATAAAAAGGAACATCTTTTAGAGGATGTTCTTTTTTGAGAAAAAATTATGAATAATATTAAATTAGCATTGACAGCATCTGTCGGTAGGTGTATTATAGAAACAGACAAGTGTTGTCGGTGATAAAAGGGAGTGATAAATTTGGAAGATAGGTTTAGCCATATAGATATTAATAATGAAAAGATAAATAGAATTATTAATTCTGCATTTGAAGAGTTTAGCAAAAACAGCTTCGAAAAAGCATCCACAAACGTTATTGTAAAAGATGCTGGAATATCCAGAGGTCTTCTTTATCACTATTTTAAAGATAAGAAGGATTTGTTTGATTTTTTAGTATATTTCTCGATGAAAATGACTGCTGAAAACATGGAAAAAAATATCGACTGGCAAGAGACTGATTTTCTAGGTAGGATAAGGCAAGGTTTAGCTGCGAGTTGGGAATTAAATCTTATCTACCCATACTGGATTGATTTTTATAGCCAAATAAGTGATGCTAAAGAATTAAAAAAAATAAGAGATATTTATGAGAAATATTATCCTGGATTAAAAAATAAGATTTATAGGCACAACATTGACTTTAGTAAAATAAAAGAAGGTGTTGATATCGAAAAAATGATCAATGTTGTAAAATTTACTTTGAGAGGAATTGGCAAGAAATATTGGGAAGAAACACGTTCTAAAGGTTTAGAGCTGGATATAGATGTCTGTATAAAAGAAAGTGATGAATATATAGAGTTCTTTAGAAATTTGTTCTACAAATAAAATCTTTAATATAAGGTGTATAAGAATGGGCAAAGAAAGAAAAAAACCAAACACAAATTTAATATTATTACTTCTCGGCAGAATGGTGTCAGATGTCGGCTCTAGTATTCAAATGCTAATATTGCCGTTATATATTATAGACATCGGCGGATCAGCAGCGACGATTGGACTGTTCTCATTTCTTTCTTTGATGCCGATTTTAATTGCATACCCGTTTTCTGGGGTTTTGGGCGACAGACTTAATAGAAAAATGATTATGGTAATAGCAGACTTTGCGAGTGCTTTGTTTGTATTGGTACTGGCATACATGTCATATATCGATAAAATGAATATCGTTGCTTTGCTGTTAATCCAAGCATTCGTTGCCTTGTTTTATGGATTCTTTGATCCTGCAACAAAAGGCATGATACCACAATTAGTTGCAAAAGAGGATCTTAATAAAACAAATTCTAAAGTAGCAACATTAAGAATTCTATCTGGCCTAGTTGCTCCGCTAATTGCTGTTGCACTTTACACAGCTTATGGGATAACTTTGTTATTTCTAATTAATGGAATTTCATTTTTAATATCTGCTTTGAGTGAGATGATGATAAAATATGTTCATACTAAAAAAGAATCTATCGAAGGGATAAAAGGTATATTTCATGATATGTGGGAAGGCATTAAGTTTATTAAAGATAGCAAGGTTATTAAAAAGTTAAGCGTATTTTTCCTTGTGATTTTTGCATTTATCCAACCTATATTTGCTGTAATATTACCGCTGTTTTTCAGAACAAAATTAGATTACTCAGATATACAATATGGGTATCTTCAAGTTGTACTGTTTTTAGGTGCATTGATCGGTAGTGTTGCAGTTGGGTTTTTCGGAAAGGAAAAAAATCTTCGCAAACCACTGATTATTGGGGTTGGTGCTGTATCTATTGCTATGCTGTGTTTCTCAGGTCTGTTATTCCCAAGCGTAGTTTCACTTCTCGGTAATAACAGCATTAGATATTTGATTTCATTTGCAGGCGTGATGTTTGTTTTATACACAGCAATCATGTTTATCAGCATACCGGTTCAAACGATTATCCAAAAGGCAACCCCTCATGATTATATGTCGAGAGTCTTTTCGATTTTTAGTATGATTACCAAAGGCGGAATGCCGCTTGGTGCTTTGGTATATGGTTTTGTGTTAAATAAAATTGATATACATACCACTGCTGTTGTTGCTGGTGCAATTGTGTTTATTATATCATTCGTGTTTATTACATCAGTGAAGAAGATAGAAGAATTTTAATAAAGGCATAAAAAATATAAGGTTTAAAAAGGATAAAATCATGATTTATAATTTTAATAAAAAACAAGTACCAAAGTTAAGCGAAGTCGGAGGCAAGGCAAAGGCCTTAATCGAAACAACAAAGGCCGGTTTTCCTGTGCCGGAGGGGATAGCTCTTTCTGTTAGTTTTTTTGAACAGTGGCTAAAGGAAGTAAAGTCGTCTAAAGAGTGGAAAGTAATGCTAAAAAACACGACTAAAGAAGCATGTGACTACGTTAAAGTTAATGCTGCAAAAATGAAGTTCACAAAAACTCAAAAGAAAGTTTTTGAAGCAGATGCTGAAGGTCTTGCTGGCGATGTATTTGCGGTTCGTTCATCTTCACCAGAAGAGGATTTAGAAGGCACATCATTTGCTGGTATGTATGAAACGTCACTTGGTGTTTTGAGTAGTGGGCTTGAAAAAGCTGTCGCTCATGCGTTCTCATCATGCTTTGATTACCGTGTTATGGCGTATAAACTGCAAAACAACATGAGTCTTGAAAATACATGTATTGCAGTTGTTATACAAAGGCAAATTGCTTCAGATGTGAGTGGTGTTGGGTTTTCGCTTAATCCATTAAATAATGCGTATGATGAAGTTGTTATTAATGCAAGTTTTGGTCTTGGCGAAGCGATTGTATCTGGGATCGTTACTCCTGATACATATATTGTTGATAGTGTGAAAAATGAGATTATCGAGAAAAAAGTTGCTGAAAAGAAAATTGGACTATGGCTAAATAGTAAGGGTGGTATCAAAGAAAAGCCAAATAGTAATGCGAGTGAGCAGGCACTTAATGATAAACAGATCGTTGAACTATCAAAGCTGATAAAAAAAGGTGAAGAGCATTATGGCAAACCTATGGATACCGAATGGGCTTTTGAAGAAAATAAACTTTTTCTTTTACAGAGCAGACCAATCACAACGTATTTACCGTTATTCGATGAAATGCTCACAAAGCCTGGTGAAAAGAAGATGTTATATCTCGATATGATTGCGCTTACGCAAGGGTTTGCTGAGAGCTTTTCTTCTATGGGGATGGATGTATGGCAATTTATATTTAATGGCTTGGCTGGTCTAAGCTTCCCTGAAGGGAAGGATGGCATCTATAACTTTTTCCATGGCAGACAGTATATTTTAGTGCTGAATGTGCTTAAAGGCATGGGTAAATTGGGTGAATTGTTTATTAATGCGTATGACGGCTCGATTAAACGAGCGATGGATACTGTACCGATGAAAGAATATGAGGTAACACGTCCGCTACCTGAGATAAAAAAGACAACGCGAGATTATATCAAGGTGATGCTTAAGATGATGCCTCAAACAATTCGTGCGACTTTTTCGGATTATCGCAAAGTAGAAAATGAGTATTTGGATGCGGTTAAAGCGATGAAAGAAAAGTATAGCGAAATCCCTGATGGTAAAACATCGATAATGAAGACAAGACAATTCTTTCGCGATGAGCTTATTAAATGCGTGATGAAACAAGGTGCGACCATTGCGGGTATGCTTGCGCTTCGAGGTTTAAATAAAAAATTTAAGGGAAAAGGTGTTGATGAGTATCTCAATATACTTTCCATGGACTCACCATCAAACCCAACGTCTCAGATGGGCAAAGATATGGCGAAATTGGCAGCGTTTCCCGATGTAAAGCAGACAAAGACTTCGCAAGAATTTGTTTCGAAGCTTAATAGCAGAGACTATAGCGAAGCATTCTTAAAAGCGTTTGATGACTATATGGGGCGCTTTGGTGCAAGAGGATATCGCGAGATTGATATCGCTGTTGAAAGAAGTTATGAAAACCCAGCTGGATTTTTCGATAGGCTGAAAGACATTAATACTGACGACAATCATATCTTGACGATGAAACAAAGAAGAGATGAGGGATATCAAAAACTGTTGGAAGTAGCAAAAAAGCATAAATTTGAAAAGAAATTCATCAAGAAGGCAGAAATTGTGAACGCACTGTTTGGATACAGAGAGAGTAAAAAGTTCGATCTCGTTGTTGGCATTGATTTCTTGCGAAAGGCAGTCCTAAATATCGCAGATGAGTTTATAAAACAAGGCAGGTTGGATAAAAGGAACGACATATTTGATCTGCATATGGAAGAAGTTCAAAAAGCACAGGATGATGAAAATTTTGATATAAGAAAAGCAAGGGAAGCGAATATTGCACCATATGAGCGTGTGAAAAACGTAAAGCGATGGCCACTCCTTTTGGACTCAAGAGGTAAGATTTTCACTGCACGTGCAAAATCTGAAGATGGCGATTTAGTCGGTGATCCGATTGCGAATGGAAAGTATAAAGGCAGAGCAAAAGT
>Ga0233437_1007627_pt1 | contig 10389 bp, 8 predicted proteins | sample SI_122_August201_FD_182714 | JGI IMG/M metagenome (GOLD analysis project Ga0233437, IMG submission 182714) | Seawater microbial communities from Saanich Inlet, British Columbia, Canada - SI_122_August2016_200_MG | ecosystem: Environmental > Aquatic > Marine > Inlet | place: Canada: British... | reverse complement strand
TACTATTCAAAACACAAAAGCAAGGAAAAAAGACAATATTATTACTTATTTCAGCTCGTTATATACAAATCCGTCTAATATTTTTACTTGCCTCTTTTATCAACAGAGTCATGTTATAGGCCGAAACTTACGAATTTTTCGGTTATTGGGGGTAAGTTTAAAAAGAAGAGTGTAGAATTGTTATGGTACGCCCGGCAGGATTCGAACCTGCGATCTTCAGCTCCGGAGGCTGACGCCCTATCCCCTGGGCTACGGGCGCATGAACAGGAATGCGTTTTTTAGATTGTAATTGAAATACTTAAAATACCAGTAGTTTGAAACAACTAAGGAATAATAAATTAATGTAAGTTCAAATGTCAAGAAAGAGGATTTTTCTCAAGCCACTGTTTAGCTTCTCCTATTACGTAAAGAGAGCCTGCCGCACAAACAACATCATCTGCCCCTGCTGTTTGAACAGCATGTTTTAAAGCTTCTCCAACATCATGAATGATCTTTATATCCGAGACAAGCGGTTTTACTACAGGATAGAGCGTTTCAGGACTCAAAGCTCTGTCTATTGAGGGACATGTGAGTATAACCTGTTTGCAGCCCCTGACCATTATTTTCAGCATGGCCTGATAGGGCTTATCATCTAATATGCCGACAACAAGCGTTATGTTTCTATTTTTATGGTTTTGCTCCAGAAATCTGCTCAATTTATTTGCAGCTACAAGATTGTGCGCGCCATCAAGTATGACAAAGGGGGACTTTGATACGATTTCGAGCCTCCCTGGCCATTTGTTCTGCTCAAGCCCATTACGCATGGCATCCTCCCTAATATGCAAAGATTGAGTTCCGGAAAGCAGTTCACAGGCTGCAAGGCAAAGAGCTGCATTTTCGATCTGGTGATTGCCGGGCAAGGCAGTACGCATATTTTTCCATACATTTTGAATGCCGGAATATGTAAATTCACTATCTTTATTTTGGCTCTTGCGAACACGAAATGCGTTCCCAAACTGGTACATGGGAGCAGATTTTTCTTCAGAAATTTTTTTTATGGCCGCTATCGCTGATTTTTGTTTAACTCCGGTTACAACGGGTATGCGCTCTTTTATAATACCAGCTTTCTCGCCGGCAATCTGTGCAATTGTATTGCCAAGGTACATTTTATGTTCAATAGAGATGTTCGATATGATGGTCATAACCGGGTTTATAATATTAGTTGCATCCAGGCGTCCTCCCATACCGGTTTCAATTACAGCAAAATCGGTTTTCCGTTTCCCGAATTCATAAAGAGCCATAGCGGTTGCAAATTCGAAAAACGTGGGTTCCCGACTCCCGTAATGCACATTCTTGACCGCCTCATATGCCAGAACAACGTTTTCATCTGAAATTTGCCGGTTGTTTATGCAGATCCTTTCATTGAACCGAATCAGGTGGGGGGATGTGTAGAGCCCCACTTTGTAGCCGGCTGCATGAAGTATTGAAGAAATGCCTGATGCAATCGAACCTTTTCCATTTGTTCCGGCCACATGGATCAAACATGTATTATCCTGTGGGTTTTCCAGATTTTCCAGAATTCTCCGAATTGTGGAAAGCCCGAGCTTGATGCCGAAACGCCTTAGCCCGTACATATCTTTAAGACAATTATTATATTTATTCTCTTTCATACGCATAAAAAACCCGGCAGGCCTGATGTTGCTGCCGGGAGTATCTTTTATCTGTCTCTTCCGTTTCTTGAAACGGCTATTCTTTGCCTTCTGATTGCCTCGCGCTGTTTGCGCCGCCGGAATTCGCTGGGTTTTTCATAACTCTTTTTCAATTTTAACCGTTTAAAAAGACCATCATTTTGAATCTTTTTTTTCAATATGCGCATGGCCTTTTCAAGGTCATTGTCATAAACCTTGACTTGAATCTCCTTCAAACGTCTCGCCCCCTTTTTTCCATCAGAAAAAAATAATCCTCCTTTTTCAATGGTTATTTTTTGTTCCCGATCTACGCACGGAAACGCTTACCACACCTTTTAAGTCCATTCTTTAAAGCATAAAAGATAGCTGTTAAAGTTTTGACAAAAGCTCCTGAGTAACGTCTTCAACGCTGGGTTTGCCATTAAGAGTGATATATTTGACTGAGCCGTCTTTGTCAGCAATATCTCTGAAATAATAAGCTGAGGCCAGAGTGCCGGTTTCTGCGTCATAGTAAATGTTGTGACGCTTGTTAATGGCATCCTCATCCTGATCATCCGCACGGGTTTTTAATTCACCGGCACAAACCCTGCATTTTTCTCCGTCAGGCTTTATTGCATCAATATAAATATTATTCGGGTGATTATTGTCATTTATACAGAGCCTGCGCCCCATAATTCTGTTTTTGGCAATTTCACGGTCAAGAAGAATTTCTATAACAATATCCAGCGCCAGGCCCTCGGATTTCAGCGCTTCGTCAAGTTTTATTGCCTGATTTTTGTTTCTTGGGAACCCGTCTAACAGCCAGCCGCCTTTACAGTCATCTCTTTTCAAACGGTCGAGTATCATGGGAATCGTAATTTCGTCCGGCACAAGGTCGCCTTTATTGATGAACTCTTTGGCTTTCATACCCAGTTCTGTACCATTTGAGATGTTTTCCCGGAATATCGCCCCTGATTCAATGTGAGGAGTATTGTATTTGTCTTTTAAAATAGCTCCCTGAGTGCCTTTGCCGCTGCCATTGGGACCAAAAAATAAAATGTTCATAATTTCTCCTTAATTAATTATAATGCATAAATATTTGTATAAAGATGTTACAAGCTTGAAATTCGACTCATTAAAGTTGTAAACTAATTTTCTATTGATTATAAGTGCTATCCACAGTTAGTTTAATATATCCGGCCAGTCCTATAAAAATGACGGCATATTGTCAAGTGAGCGCCAAAATTTCCCCACGGCAAACGCATGTATAATTGGCGCGCTTATTCTTAAATGTTAACCAAAATTTTATCTATACCTTCAAAATATTTATTAATCAATAGGTTACATTAATTGTATCAGCTAAGAGCCGCTTTTAATTCTTTTGAGTGTAACCTTTTTTAGTAGTTGAGTAACAAATTAAAAAGATTGAAAAAAATAAAGAGAGTGCTTGTCAAGTAACCGTGAATTATGGCAAAACATTATTTGAAGCTCGGGAATTCCTTTTATGGATTCGAGTCTCCGTTTGGCGGCTTCGACATCGCCGGCGGACGCTTCTCGAACAACCGCTTCGGAAACGAACAAATTGAAATTGCGGCGACTGTTGTCCCATCAATCTCGAGTAGCTTCTTTATGAGCCGCCGTAACAAGTTGCGGACTTCGCCATGCTGTAAGATAGCTAATAATTGTCGTTTCGACGTAAACACTCGGTTTCATAATCATATAATTACTTTAGTTGCTAACGGTAAAGCTCACAGGCCGCCGAGCGAAGCGAGGGAACAAGGGTTCCACAAAATTTTGACAAGAGTAACATTGTTCAAAAGTTGCCACAGTTTTAAAAAAGGCCGCCCCTTGCGGTCCAGTGGAGCGCTGGGTTATAGCGTTGCTAATATTCTGTTTTTAAACTTTCTGAGATAATAAATTTTTTCATATACGGATTACTTCGAACTTTGTTCATGAGTTCCCAGTAGCAATTTTGTGCATATTTTGATTGAATTCCGTTTGGTATTTTAAATTTATATCGACAAAATTCATCATCAGTCCATTCGAAACTTCTATTGAATTCAGGTTTTAGATAAGTGTGTATTGCCCATCTGATATTGTTTAGGAATTCGCAAATATGGCTTGAAAGATAAATTAAAATATCATCATGAAATCGTCCGTAAAAATCTGAGAGTGCTAACATCGATTCTTCAAGCGATACCTGGACTCCAGATTGCTCTAACTTTTGTTTCAAACTCTCTGCGACCCCAATTGCTCTGAGATAATTATGCTTTGATACATCTCCTGACATTTTAATTGCATCTATTCGTGAAATCAGAAGATTGACCTGTTCCATGATCTCAGGCATCCAAATATCAATTTCTTTTTCTTCTCGTAGCCACGCTCTGAAACTTTGAACAACTTCTTTAAGTTCATATTCAGAGTTACCAACTGAAAAACATGGATTTTTACAAATATTAGACAAGCCTTGTAAGAAACTTACTTGAGGAATTGGACCTCTTCGATCGGTGACTGAAAGAAAATCCACAAGTATAATAAAAAATAGTTTCCTTTGATTCATGTCTTTAAACCCAACTTTACCACCAAACGATGTTATGTTCCTGAAAACATTGAAAACGCTAAAAAATTATTAGACTTAATTTAAATGCACTAAAAATTTGTTACGGTCTTCAAAATTTTTTTACACAAAAGATTTGCTGAACCTATTCTGGTAACCAACTCTTTTTGTTCTATAGTTGGTTCTGTTATCTTATATGTTGATAATCCTACATTTTTTACTTTAATCCTATCTATTTTACAATCGGATAATTGTTTATACAATTTTTCATGCGAAACTATATTTTGAGTAATATCACCTTGATTTTTATGAAGTTTTAATGTCAGATAGCGGTTAATTAAATATGAAAGCACACAGCACGTATAATGCGCCTTGACGTGATCAGTTGTCCATACATATAAAGGACTTATCTCTATGAATGACTTGATATCCCTGAAAGCCGATTCGATGACAGTCTTTTCACGATAAGGAGTTATTGCCTGGACAGGCAACAGTTTAAATCCACTGTTCTTTTGTTCCGTATGATTGGTGACTAGTAGCCAAAAGCCGTCAAGTCTTCCGGCATGGAGCATTTTATCTTTATCAACCGTTATTTCAGCCTGATATGTACGAATTGGCTTGCTGCTGTTTTTCTTTTTGATATTTACCAATTTTAATGCTATCTGTGTGAAAGAAATAAGTTTTTTCTTTTTAAGCTGTTTTTCAAATCTGGCGTAGGTAGCTTTACGCTGTCTGGCTTTCTTTGCAGAGAGCAGTTCTAAATTAAGTTGCTGGGCGAAAGCCTGAAAATCAGAAACTGCCTGAGCTCTTGTTTTTCGCTGATCTTTGAACAATACTGGATTGAAGCAAAGAATATAACGCCGATTTCCCTGCACTTTTATTTCCCGATAATATGTTGAATTATCTAGTTTTTTGAAATTCGGAATGTTATCCGTTTTATTCGGCTTTAAATGAGAAAATGAACTAAAATCAATCCCTGTTATGTTTTCCAACTGATTTTTATCCATTGCAGAAATATATTTGATTCCGGCAGCTTCGATATTGCCAAGGTTGTCATCAGACACCATCCCTCGATCAAAAACTAAAGTTATATCAAGCCCTTGAAAACGGGCTTTTATTTTTTCAAGCAGCCATATGATTGTTTGGGAATCGGGTGTGCCACCAAGCAGTGTTTCCCAGTAAAATGGCAGGCCATCTTTATTGACTACCAAAGCCAAAACTACATTATTTTTGTAGCCTTCTTTGCAATGGCCCCATTTCATTATGACACAGCGTGAACCCGTAAAGGTGGTTGTGGAAAGGTCATAAAAAACTTGTTTTAAAGAATCCGGGTAGTTACGCTTTATAAGTTTAAACAGATGATCGCATATTGCTTCTTTTCGTTGTTCAATAGCCGTCAATTCTCTGAATACCCGTGAAGTATTGAACAATGATTCTTTAATGTTGAGCATCCATGGCAGGGCTGTGGTTTTAAACCATTGTGGTGTTTGCGACTTTGCAACAGGGTCAATACTGCGATTTATTGACAAAATCTTTGCTATGTCCGCAACTTTGACTTCCTTTTTACTGTCATTATTTGGGAAAACACTGTCAAGCTGCCATTCATCCCAAACTGCACTAACAACGGCAACGTCAAGATAGGCATAGTGACTAGTTGTTACTATATCATCTGTAGTTGTAAAAAAAGAGTTAGGTTCTTTGAGTGTTTTCAGAATGCAGTGCCATTTTTTTACTTCTGCATCTGAAAGTTTACCAAGCTTAACAACAATTTTTTTACGGTTCTTTCCATTCTCACGGTAGGAATGCGCGAGGCTGTAGGAACGATAGGAATTGCCTTTATAGGTACTCATGCCCCAATGTAAATGTAATTTTGATAAATCCATTCTTCTTAGACTTAATAAATAAAGTGTAAGCTCTTTATTTATAAGTTCTAATAAGAAGTCAATACAAAAATTATTAGACTTAATTTATTTTGAGCTAATCCCTATTTACCTTCTTATGTCAATAGGTTATGCTTAAAAGTTCACCCCCAAGTGGTAAAGATGGGATCAAATGGAAAAACAACCTCTGGAAAGATAGGTTGCCTAAAAACGAAATTCAAAAATATCAATCAATTGTCAATAAAAGGCTTACACAAGAATGTGCTTTTTGGCTTGAAACAGGTATAATGAACTACAATTAAGGAAGCCCGATGAATTCAGATATGCCTCAATGTACAACCACCTATAGAGACAACGTCTTTGATTCCTCCCGATGGGAGGGGTTTGCAGCGCGCAAAGATGACATTATTATTTCCACACCCCATAAGTGCGGCACCACCTGGACTCAAGTGATTTGCGGCCTGTTAATTTTCGGACATTCCGATTTTGGGCATATAGACTTAGTTTCCCCGGTTCCAGAACTTATTTCCATTTCTTACAAGGAAATGCTTGCGAAACTGAATGATCAAAAACACAGGCGATTTATAAAGACACATACACCACTTGATGGATTGCCGTTCTATCCCTATTGCACATATCTGAGCGTTTACCGGGATCCAAGGGATGTCTACTTTTCATTGCGCAGCCATTTTTCTAACACAAAAAAGACAAAATATAACTTTACACATCTGCTGAATAACGATGTCAGCAAAGGCTTTCGCAATTGGGCGCAATCAAAATACGTTCATGGTGAATCGGATCCTTTGTCGCTTGATTTTCTTGTTCATCATTACAACACATTCAAACTATACGAAAAACTGCCCAACATACACTTATTTCACTATGCAGACATGAAACGGGACATTGCTGCATCAATGAGGAAGATTGCCGCAATCCTGAAAATTAATATGCCTGAGCAAAAGATTTTTGATCTGGCAGAAGCCGCAAGTTTCAATAACATGAAACAAAATGCAGATTGCTTTACAATCTATGCAGGCACAGGCCACTGGAAAGATGACAGTCGTTTCTTTAACAAAGGGGTCAATGGTCAGTGGCAAGGTGTTCTGACTGACGAAGATTTACGCATCTACGACCGCTCATTACAGGCATTGCTTCCATCCAAAGATATCAAATGGTTACATAATGGAGCAGGTTATAATCGTTCTATACAATGAGCCTGAAATTATTAACAATTTATGGGGTCAAGTCTGCCCTTGACTCTTGCTTAACTAATTAAACGAAATGAGTCAAGAGTAGACTTGACCCCTTTACTCACAAAAAATACCCCCCCGAGTTGATAAACTATGCAGTCAAAAAATTGACACATTGTAATAATTTAGTGTAATCAATACAAATTAGCAGATTCTCATCCCGGCGATGAATCGCCGGGCTATTTTCGATTGTCGTTTCAGGACAAAGAAGGTAATTTTATCATGTTTAATAAGCTTAACAAGATTAATAAGAAAAAAGTGCTTGTTACAGGTTTGGCAGGGGGCGTTCTTATCTCTTTGATAACTGTCCTGGCTTCAGGTTTTATGGTCGAAGTTACCAATACCGACAGCTTCTGTGTTTCCTGTCATGCTATGGTTCCATTCCGCGCTTCATGGACAGATTCAGTGCATGGCGGCCAAAATCCTAAGGGGTTGACCGCGCAATGCGTCGATTGTCATCTTCCCCACGGCAATTTTACACAATATCTTGTTACAAAAGCGATTACCGGGACAGGGGATGTCCTTCAAAACCTTGTTATTGATGCAAAAACTTTCGACTGGGAAAAAAATGCGGAAGAAAGGCGTCATATTTTTACCTATGACAGCGCATGCAGGCATTGTCATAACAATCTCACTCCCCCGGGACTTAAAAGAGGCGGGCTTCTGGCGCACAGGGCGTATTTAATCGGTGAAACAAAAAAACAATGCTCGAACTGTCACCCTAACGTAGGGCATAAAAATATGATAGAAACTGCAAAAAACTTTTTTGCAAAAGAATCGAAATAAGGAGGTCGATGTTTATGAATAAGATCAAAATATTCCCGGGAATTTTTATCTTCCTGCTGCTGATATTAACGGTTATTTTCAGTAATATCACTTTTGCCGGGGCGCCTTCTCTTGCCGGCAAAAAAGAACTTATCGTAAGAAGGGGTATGACCGAAGAAGCTAGAAACTGCATCGAATGTCATGCCGGAAAAATGCCGGGGATTATAGAAGCATGGAAACTGGGCAAAATGGGTCACGCCGGAATTTCTTGTATCGACTGCCATAAAGTCGATAAACGCTCTCCAATGGCAAGTCAGTGTGAAGGGGTGAAAGGCTCCGACACTTATATCTCGCCAATGGTTTCGTCTAAGACCTGTTCGAGATGCCACCCTGCCGAAGTTAAACAATTTCTCAAAAGCGCGCATGCCGACTTATCAAGAAAAGCTGTTTATGATAAGACAAAATCGGATGGCAAACTCGTGGCGCTGCAACTGCACTACGAAGGCGGAGAATTTATAGGGATTAAAAGAGGCACAAAAATTAATGAAGCTTCAAGAAGCTCCGGGTGCCAGATGTGCCACGGTTCCGAAGTTAAGGTCGGAAAGGACGGGAAACCCGTCGAAGGAACATGGCCCGCAGGCGTAGGCAATTTATACCCGGACGGGTCGGTTGGCAATTGTACAGTGTGCCATACACGTCATCAATTCTCAGTTGCCGAGGCGAGAAAACCGGAAGCTTGCGCAAGCTGCCATCTGGGTCCCGACCATCCGAATATTGAAATTTATATGGAGAGCAAGCACGGACAACTGTTTTTAGCCCACGGCGATGAATGGGAGTGGGACAGCGCCCCGGATGCATGGGAACCGGGAGACTATACCGCCCCGACCTGCGCCGTTTGTCATATGAGCGGTATCGGTGAACTGGAAACTACCCATAATGTTGCAGACCGTTTAAAATGGGATCTTGTGCATAAGAAGTCCGTAATAAGAAGCGGGGTTCGCGGGGATGGTAACAAGGGAGATAAATTAATGCGCAAGGTTTGCATTAATTGCCATGGCATAAGCCACACGAACAGCACAAAAGCGACTCTCGATAATTCTGTCGCCCTGTACAATAAGTACTGGGAAGGCGCTGTTAAAATGAAAAAAGAGCTTGCTGAAAAGAAATTGCTGAAAAAAGATCCCTGGAAAGACGGGTTCCAGGAACTTATGTATTTCTTGTGGCATCATACCGGCAGGAGAGCGAGACAGGGCACTGCCATGAACGCTCCCGACTATGCCCACTGGCATGGATTTTTCCAGGTTTTCCAAGTTTACAAAGATATGCAGGATATTTACGACTGGAGAATCAAAAACAATAAGATTGAAGATTTAAGCACGGTTATGAGCACCGGGCCCGAATAGCAAAAAGTTTTAGATAATCTTCGAAGTAATAAAGATCAACAGTTCTTCATCTTTATTATCTTCGTAAGCGGCTTTAAAAAGCCTGCCCAGCAGCGGGACCTCCGATAAAAAAGGGGTCCCGCTTTCTTCCTTCCGGAATCGAATTTTTTTTAAACCTCCGATAACTACAGTATCCCCGTCATTTGCAAGAAGTTTTGTTTTAGCCTCTTTTGTAGTGATTCTTTTGTTCAATAGAATTTTAAGACCAATACCCGTGAATGAAAATTAGCGAAACAGGTTTTGTCCCGTAGGGACAGACGCTAATATCCCTTCGGGATATAATACTTTATTAAATGAATGATGATTCATTAACGGGTATTGATGCTAAGCGCTACCTGAATTTGGAACTGCGAAATGCGCGGAAACGGGAAAAACAGAAAGATGTTAACTCTTTTGCTTTAACAGCCTTTCCCATACATCAAGACCTCCGGAAAGCCCCAGCGTGTGTGCCAGATTTTCCAGAGCATCAAGAACCTGTGCAAGATTTATCTGTTTTGCTGTTTTATAAACTGTGAGCCATGTGTTCATAGCCTCCTGAATCTCCTGATTCTGCAAATGAATATGTCCGATATTGAACATGGTTACACAAAATCCTGCTGTATCTTTGATTTCCTTTCTAATTTTGAGCGATTCATTAAGATATTTGAGCGCTGTTTCATAATCTCCGCGCACTGTAAAAATCTGAGAAATATTATTAAGCGTAACTCCTTCACCTGATTTATCTCCGATTTCCTTTGAAATTTCGAGCGATTCATTAAGATATTTGAGCGCTGTTTCGTAATCTCCGCGCGCTTTGAAAATCTGAGAAATATTATTAAGCGTACTTCCTTCACCTGATTTATCTTTGAT
>Ga0233437_1007626_pt1 | contig 10391 bp, 9 predicted proteins | sample SI_122_August201_FD_182714 | JGI IMG/M metagenome (GOLD analysis project Ga0233437, IMG submission 182714) | Seawater microbial communities from Saanich Inlet, British Columbia, Canada - SI_122_August2016_200_MG | ecosystem: Environmental > Aquatic > Marine > Inlet | place: Canada: British... | reverse complement strand
CTTTAAACTCCGGTGAATATTCTGTTATCATGTAACCTCTCTATCGCCCTATCAAATTGTAAACTTTTTTGTTCAATTGAGGCGACAACTACCCTGACACATAGGGACATTGGCCCAGCCATCATTGTCGGTGCCTGTGAAACGAAGCTGCCCTTTATCGAAGTATCCTTCTTTTGTCACAATGGATTTATCGGATATCTGAATTCCATCGATCCTCCGCTTTTCCCGTGGGCTAGCTTCGTCGTAGTACATGACAAGTTGATAGACACCCGGCGACAGGGAATAGTCCCGCTTTCCGTCACTGGTGCGTCCTTCTGCAACCTTTTTCCATCGCCTTTTCTCGTCGTTCCATTGATTTACTACGGTATAAACATTGGCCCAGCCATCATTGTCGGTACCTTTAAAACGAAGCTGCCCTTTCTCGAAATATTGCTGACTACTTTGAGCAAATACAGTTCCAACAGAGAGAACAATAAAGGTAGCCAGGGTCAATAGATTAGAATGTATTGATGGACTCATCGCATTTCTCCTTTTATATAGCCGAACAATAAGTTAACCTGTTTTTTTCTGTATAACTCCGAATGACAGATAACATTCAACGTGTACCAACTAAAATAGGTTTTGACAATTAAAATATGTAGATGTTATGCTTCCCTCTAACAGTATAACACTCAAATTTGCGTAAAAGGCAGAAATGGATAAATACAAATGATTCAAATTGAAGCTGAATTGCTAAATAAGTTTAATTTGATTTTGGAAAAAAATGGAATCCCCAGAAACCAATGTAGTTATTACCTAAAATGGCTGAGATACTATTTGGATTTTTGCCATAAATATAATTTTAAAAAAATGGATTTTAAAAGCCTTTCCCTGTTTATCGATAAACTTCGTTCTAAAAAACAAAATGAAGACCAAATGAAACAGGCGGCCCGTGCCGTCCAATTTTTCTATTCATTGTCCGAGGCAAATGTCATACCTGTGTCTGTAAGTGAAAAATCTCAAATTAAAGAGCATAAATTGTCTTATAATACCAAAATTAAAAAAGAGATGTCGCCAGTTCAGGTTGGTAATAATAACTTAAACAAGTCATGGCAAGAGGCCTACCAGGATTTGGCTGGTGAGATAAAAGTTCGGCATTATTCACCTAAAACGCTTAAATCTTATAGGGGCTGGGCTATGAAATTACAGACGTTTACCCGCTCAAAACCTATTGGACTACTTGATTCTGATGATGTGAAGAGATTTTTAACATATCAGGCAGTAGAGCGTAATGTGTCCGCTTCATCACAGAACTTGGCATTCAATGCATTGTTATTTTTTTATCGCCATGTTCTTGGTAGAGAATTTGGGAAGATAGATGGCGTTGTCCGGGCAAAAAAACGGCCGCATATACCAATTGTGCTTTCTAAACAGGAAGTCCATATGGTTCTTAAAAATTTTTCTTATCCTTATGACCTTGTGAGCAAACTATTATATGGGTGTGGACTCAGGTTATTTGAGTGCCTGAATCTCAGAATTAAGGATTTTAGCTTTGAAACTGGTATATTGACTGTACATGGAAAGGGAGGAAAGTATAGAACTGTCCCTATCCCGGAAATTATCACACCAGAGCTAAAAGCCCACATGGAAAAAGTTTATAACTTGAATCAAATTGATATCGCGGATAATTATGATGGGGCGTTTATGTTTGACCGGATAGAAAAAAAATACAAAGGTTCAGGAAAGGAGTTTGTATGGCAATGGTTTTTTCCCGCAAAAACATTAACTTATGTAAAGGATTTAAAAGAGTACAGACGGTACCATCTTCATGACACTCATGTTCAACGTGCGATAAAAAAAGCAGTGGGGAAAACCCGGTTAACCAAACGAGCAACCGCACATACTTTTCGGCATAGTTATGCCACCCATCTGCTTGAAGCCAATTATGACATCCGTACCATTCAAGAGCTTTTGGGGCACAGTGATATCAGAACAACCATGATTTATACTCATACAGTTAAATCAACAACTTTAAAAGAGGCAAAGAGCCCGTTGGATTTTTAATTGAAGGGGAGGGCAAAGCTCTGCTCTTTCGCTTACATTCCTGCGAATAGAAACAATACTGTGGGGGAAAATGGAACATCTGTTTTATATAAAGGGCTTATAATAAAATCAATAGGTAAAAACCCCTAGTTTTTTAAATATGTTTAAGTTTTTTTTTGTAACTATTGCTTTGAAAAATAAATATTTGTACCATTCCGAAGGGGTAAGGCTTTCAATACACTATATCAGGGGAGAATATGGATTCAGACAGAGATAAAATTATCAAATTATATGCAGACCATGTTTATCCGGGAAAAGTTGAGTTTTATGAAAAATACGATATCGTCCTTGTCCCTGAAAAGAGGAGGGGATGTCAAATAAATGATTTCAATGGGAAAACATTTTATAATTGCCATAGTAATGGCGGGGTTTTTAATCTGGGTCACAGGAACAAAGACGTTATAAAAGCTGTAACCCTTGCAATGCAAACCTATGATATTGGAAACCATCATTTAATCAGCAAACCAAAAGCGCTGCTGGGTAAAATGATAGCCGATACAATGCCAGAAGGCTTAAACCAGGTTGTATATGGTGTAAGCGGAGGAGAAGCCATTGATCTTGCCATCAAGCTTGCAAGGGGGGTAACAGGTAAAGAAGAAATAATTTCTGTAAAAGGCGGCTATCATGGCCATACGGGCTTTGCCCTTGCAACAGGAGATAAAAAATTTAAAGAAAAATTCAAACCTGTTCCAGCAGGGTTTAAGCAAGTCAGGTTTAACCGTCTTGAAGAACTTGAAAAAGCGGTCTGTCCCAACACTGCCAGTGTGATCCTTGAAACAATCCCCGCAACCCTGGGGGTTGTTGCGCCGGATGTTGGTTATTTAAAATCGGTTAAGGAAATCTGTGAGAAAAACCAGTGTCTTCTTATCCTTGATGAAGTCCAGACCGGTTTTGGAAGAACAGGAAAATTCTGGGGTTTTGAAAACTATGATGTAAAGCCTGATATGGTTGTTATGGGCAAAGGAATGAGTGGCGGGATATATCCTATCAGCGCCACTGTTTACGATGAAAAATATAAAGATTTTTTTAAAGAAGATCCTTTTGTTCATATTTCAACCTTTGGGGGCAGTGAAATAGGCTGCTTTGCTGCAATGAAAGTCATTGAAATATCAAAAGAAAAGCAGTTTTTAGATCATGTCTTGTCTCTGGGAGATTTTTTTTGGCAAAGGTTTGAAGCACTTGGGAAAAAATATCCAAACCTTGGTTTGAAGCTCAGAGGCAGGGGTCTTATGATGGGGCTTGAGTTCAAAGATGAGATCACTGCATTATTTTTAATAAAAACATTATTTGATAATGGTATTTATGTGGTTTATGCAGGCAATGATCAAAGGGTCATACAATTTTTGCCGGTTTTAAATATTTTAAAAACAGAGGCTGAAGATATTTTAAACATCATTGAGATATCTTTTAAAACAATGTCACATGGTTAAATAAAGACAAAAAATAAAGACAAAAAGTAAGGACAAAATGGATATTGATATTGAATTATTAAAAAGGTTTGAGCAAGAGTTAATTCCCCATGATCTGTCCCGATCTTCCATTCCCGCACAAATAATCGGGTTTGGCGAAATCTCAGCTATTTTTAAAATAGGGGACAACGATAATATCATCTATAAAAGGATCCCGATTTTTCCTGATTTTCAAACTGCCGAGTCCTATAAACAGATGTATTTTGAATATTGTTCTTTGCTTAAACAGGCAGGGATAAATCTGCCTGAAGATGATGCTGTTATTATCCAGGCTCCGGGACATCCCGTGGTAATTTATTTTGTCCAGCAGCGGTTTGATGATCAATTTTTTTGTCATAACCTTATTAATACGTTGAATGAAGGTGAGACAATTGAAATGCTGGAGCAGATTATGTCGGCTTTGAGCCTTATCTGGGACTTTAATAAAGAGCAGATGAAGGATATTAAGATTGCCCCTCCGTTTGAAATAGCAATTGACTGCCAGCTTTCCAACTGGGTTTGGGTGGAGCAGAACGGGGAAAAAAAATTGGTCCTGGTTGACACTTCAACACCTTTTGTACGCAAAAATGCAATTGAACAACTGGAGGTTGAATTATTATTGCAAAGTGTTCCCGTGTATATCCGCTGGCTTGTACGAATGCTTGACCTTGATGATGTTATCGGCAGGTATTATGATCATAAAAAAGTTGTAATCGATCTTGTTGCCAATCTTTATAAAGAACAAAGACCTGATTTGATCCCTGTGTTTTTAAAAATTGTTAATAAATATCTGGACCAGGAACTTTTTCAAAAAGAAATTGATAAGTATTACAAGGAAGATAAAATGATCTGGACGCTTTTCTCTGCTTTGAGAAAAGCTGAGCGATTTATCACTGTCCATGTTTTGAGAAAACGATATGAATTTATTCTGCCCGGTGCAATTAAAAGATAAGGTGCAATTAAAAGATAAGGTGCGATTAAGAGATAGGTTGCAATTAAAAGATAGGGTGCGATTAAATGGTAAGGCTTTAGGATGAAGAGGAGAACCTGATGTGTGATACCTTTGTGGCAGTTCCAGGTGCGACCAGAGACGGGTCAGTGATATTTGGCAAAAATTCAGATCGTGAACCCAATGAAGCACAATGCCTTGAATATTATCCTGCTGCGAAATATTCTAAAAACCAGACACTAGAGTGTACACATTTAAGTATTCCCCAGGTCGAGAATACGTATGGTGTTCTTTTGTGCCGTCCTTTCTGGATGTGGGGGGCGGAAATGGGGGCAAATGAAAAAGGGCTTGTGATTGGTAATGAAGCTGTTTTTACAAAAATGCCCAAAAAAAAGACCCATACCCTGACAGGAATGGATCTGTTGCGTCTGGCCCTTGAAAGATCTTCAACTGCACAACAGGGAATGGAAGTGATTATCAAGCTTTTGTCTGACTGGGGGCAGGGGGGCTCTTGCGGTTATGAAGACAAAAATCTGTTTTATCACAATTCTTATCTTCTGGCGGACAAAAATGAGGCCTGGGTTCTTGAAACAAGCGGACCTTTCTGGGCTGCTTTAAAAGTTAAGGATGGTTATTCCATCAGCAATGGGCTGACAATTGGAGAAGAATTTGACAAAAGCCATAAGGGTCTGATTGATAATGCCAGGCAAAAAGGGTGGCTTAAAAAGGGGCAAACTTTTCATTTTGCCAAATGTTATTCTGACTGGATGTTTACCACTTTTTCAGCTTCCAGGTTTCGCAGAAATACGTCATATGATTTGCTTCAAAGTCAAATGGGGAAAATAGATGTTCCTTTAGCCTTTAAAATTTTGAGAAATCACAAGCATAAAAATTATAATCCCGGGTCTCATCTTTTAATGGATTCTGTTTGTGTTCATGCGGGTAACGGCTTAACCAGAAATTCGGGGACAACGGGATCTTTTGTGGCTAATTTGGGAAAAGGCGGCAATACCTTCTGGGCAACGGGTACTGCCGGACCCTGTACAGGAATATTTAAACCTATCTGGCTGGAAGGTGATGTGCTTCCGGATTTAGGACCGATACCAAAGGGAATTTATGATCCGGAAACACTTTGGTGGCAGCACGAAAAACTGCATCGCAGTGTTTTAAAAGATTATTCAAAGATATCCTTATATCAGGAAAAAAGGGATCAACTGGAAACATCTTTTCTTAAAAAAGCATCTGATTCTGAAAAAAATGACAGAATGGAAATAACCAGACAGGCGTTTGCAGCATCTCGTGCTGCAACAGAAAACTGGACAAGTCTTATTGAATCCCATCCTAAAAAGAGTTCTTTAAATCCTGTGTTTAACCTGTATTGGAAAAAGCAGAATAAAAAAGCCCAAAACGTTTAATGTTTGTGGCTGTCCTCATATTCTTTTTCGATAATCAGGGCTGGTTTTAACAACATGGTCACAACAAACATACCCAGTCCCAGGATACCGAGGGTGATCAAAAGTTCTACATTGCTGGGTGCGTAGCTTGTAACTTCCCCCATGGGAGAAGGAATCAGGCCCGGTACAATAAGACCGATACCTTTTTCAATCCAGATCCCCACAATAAGAAGGATCAATGCAGGGAACAAAATGATCTGCCTTTCTCTAAAGGGGTTGAAAGCAAGGATCATGGTCCCTATAAAATTGATGGATATGGCAGTCCAGATCCATGGAACAAGGGAGTCATGCCCCTGAAGTCCGAAAAAAAGGTAAGTAGCTGACTGGCTGTGATGGGTAGGAAAATAAAATTCCTTGAAAATTTCTGAAAACAACATCAAAAGATTGATAACTGCCGCAGATACAATAATGATCCTGAGCTTATTAAAAATTTTGTTCTCAATCTTAAAATCTGTTGTTGAATTCACCACATGAAGAACCAGCGATATGATCGCCGGTCCTGCAGCAAAAGCTGATGCCAGAAATCTGGGTCCCATGAGCGGATTGTTCCAGAAAGGTCTTGCAGGAAGCCCCTGGTACAAAAATGCAGTCACCATGTGGATGGCAACAGCCCAGCCAATGGAGAGAACAATAAAAGGTTTATAGAATTTGCCCACCGGTTCTTTTCCCTTGTAATGACAATAGAGAATATAGGCGGGGACCAGGGCATTTAGTGCAAGATACCCATTAAGAACAATAATATCCCAGGACAGCAATGATGATGGAAAATTCAACTGGCCTATTACCGGAGTCAGGTGCCAGAATTGCAAAGGCCTTCCCAGATCAACAAAAACAAAGGTCATGCACATGACAAGAGCTCCCACAGCAACACCTTCACCGATTATTGCCACCTTGTAAAGATCTTTGTCCTTGAATATATAGGATGGCAGAATCAACATGACTGCGGCGGCGGCAACGCCCACAAGAAATGTGAAGTTTGAAATATAAAACCCCCATGATACAATATTGGACATATTTGTGGCAGACAAGCCTAATTTAAACTGAACAACATAACCGTATATGCCGGCCATCATAAGGCATACCAGGATACACAAATAAATCTGATAGCTGATAGGTCCGGACAGGTTCCATAAAAGGCAATCCTTGATAAATGAAAATATGCCTTTTGAAGCCGTATTTTTTTTCATATTGATATCCTTGGCATGGTTAATCGATAAAATACCAGAACTTGGGTTCAGTACCCAAATCTTCTTTTAGCCTGTAAACTTTTTTGTTTTCCAGCACAAACCGGATTTCACTATCCGGGTCCAGCAAATTGCCAAAGACCCTGGCCCCTGTGGGACAGGCTTCTGCACAGGCTGTCAACTTTCCTTTGCGGGTTCTTTGAATACAAAAAGTACATTTTTCCATCATACCCTTGACTCTTTTGCGGTTACCCAGATAATGCTGATTTTTAGTAATCTCATCTTTTGGCACCTCGGGCTGGTTCCAGTTAAATCTGCGCCCCATATAGGGACAGGCTGCCATGCAATACCTGCATCCAATGCACCAGTCATAATCCACCACCACAATGCCATCGTCTTCTTTCCAGGTGGCTTTGGTGGGACATGCCCTCACACAGGGAGGGTTCTCACAATGGAAACACTGGACTCCCATATAAAAATGGCCGTCCTGTGGAACCATGTGAAAAAATTTGCTGTCTCCCTGGTCCGGGGTCATCTGGCCGGGTTCCATTTCGAAAATCTGGATATACTGGGTGTTGGATTTGCGATCCAGATTGTTTTCCTTTACACAGGCCTGGATACATTCCATATATCCTTCACAACGGGTAACATTGAAAGCATATCCATAAAGGACATTTTTGCCCGGGTTTGTTGTATCAATGTTTACCGTGATATCCTGTTTGATCCTGGCAAGTTTTTCCAACCTTGTAACCGTTTCCTGTCTTTCAACCGGGGTCATTACACGGTAATATTTTTTAAAATATTCCTGAAACTCCAGGGCAAAGGCTTCGGAACTGCCCAAAAGGCCTTTGCCTTCGCAACCAACAGTTACTGCCGCACTTGCTGCAATGGCTGTTGATGCTGCTCCCTTGAGAAAGGTTCTGCGGTTCATTTTCTTTTTTTTATCCGAATCCATTTATTATCCTATTTATTTAAGCGGAAGAGAATATGTTTTGGGCCATCTTTTTTTAAACAAAGGAGAATGTGGGTTATGGCATGAGGTACAATTTTTAACCACTCTTTCTCCGGCCCAGTAAGTTATTCGTTTTCCATGGGCTCCACCGATCCAGTCTTTTTTCTGCCTGAAATGGCATTGGCCGCACATATCATAGACATGGTCCATATCTATTTTGCTTCCTTTGCTTGTCACAAGAAAATCTCGATCGTTTTCATAGTGGCAGGTATTGCAGGAAAGGGGGCCTTCCTTATCCCCGTGAACTATTTTAATATCGTCATGGGAAATTTTGCCGGCATTATTAATGGAAATATCCTTGTTATTGTGGCAGGAGGTACACTTAAATCGCGTGATTTTACTTTTTCGTTCCTCCGTAAAAAAGCGTCCTCCCTGGTAATCCATTGTTGCTTTAACAATGTCTTTGGGCAAAGGAATAATTGCTTCCACCTGTGTTGTCTTATCGAGTTTGGCAATAGCTTTTTTAACTTTTAAAGTCATAGTCATATCACTTGAAAAAGCAGCCGAAGCACTAAAAAGGATAAGAAGCCCTGAAAGAGCACAAAATGAAAGAACATAAAATGGAATAATATAAAAAAGGCTTTCTTTAAATTTAGGGTTTTTCATACCACCTCTTCTTTATTCATCATTTAGATTTTTGGTAAGATTTCCAGTAGGATTTCTGGTAAAAAGCATTTTGGTTTCTTCCGGCATATGGCATTGTCTGCAATTTCCTCTCATGGGATGTTCCACCCGGATTGGAACCACAGTTCCAGGACCCACATGGCATGCTATGCAGTTTTCCCTCATTTGAAGAGCGTGCGTAATGGGTGGTGGTGAGCCGGGAAGTTCCGACCGTCCTAATTTTGGCGGTTGAACACTTACCCAGTCGTTTTCTTTGAAAAGAGTTTGTGTGACTATATTCATATGACATTGTCCACAATAGGTGTGCTGGGGATGGGGGGTAACAGGAGTGAACCTATTCATACTCTGAACGAAGCCGCCTCGTTTGTGGCAGGAAAGGCAAGCTTGCTCAACACCTTTTTCAACCACCTGGTCATGGGGAACAAAAGGGGGAGACCCGGGATACTGACGTAAAGAATAATAATAATTTAAGGTCCGGGATGTTGATGATCCCTCCATATAGGAAGGCGTTGTCCCATTATAGGTTCCAAAAAGCTGTTTGGCGTTATGGTCAAAATCTAAAACAGGTGCATTATTCACTTTTGCAATGGCATCTTGCGGTTTGACGGAAAAGGCCTGAAAAATTACAAGTGGCAAAGCAATTACAGCAAATAGTACAAACAATAAAAATAATTTGCCAATCTTAGGTTTTGGCTTAAGTCCTGGCTTATGGTCTGGTTTATAATCTGGATTTCCCATTAGACTTTCTCCAGTTTTACAGCACATTTTTTGTAATCCGGTTGTTTGGATATGGGGCAAAAAGCATCTAGTGTAACCTCATTGATCAGGTAACTTTCATCAAAGAACGGAACAAACACCATTCCTTTTGGGGGATTTCCCCGACCGTTGATGCTGGCTTTCATTACCAGTGAGCCTCTTTTAGAGGATATTTTAACCTTGCTGTCGTTGACTATTCCCATATCTTTGGCATCTTCCGGGTTTATTTCCACATAGGCTTCCGGAACTGCTTTATGGAGAATGGGAATTCTTCGGGTCATGGAACCCGTATGCCAATGTTCTAAGACCCTGCCCGTGTTAAGCCAGAACGGATATTCTCTGTCCGGTGATTCAGCAGCCGGTTCATAGGGGCGCAGCCATATCCAGGCCCTGTGGTCAGGCTTGCCGTAAAAATCAAAGGAGTCATCTTTGCAGGCAGGATCATATTTGCCATTATACCGCCAGCGGGTCTCTTTTCCTTCTACATAAGGCCACTGGACACCGGAACGTTTTTTTAAAACTTTATAGGGTGCCATACGGTGTTTCGGGGTATCATGAAATTGTGTATATTCATTCCAGATATCTTCAATATAAGTTTTTTGGCTCCACGGAAATTGTTTTTCAAACCCCATACGCCTTGCAACCTGTATGAGCTGCCAGGTATTGCACATGGCTTCACCGGGTTTTGGCACTAACTGGTCATTATGCTGGGTTCGTCTTTCTGAATTTCCGAAAAAACCTTCTCTTTCAACCCACAAAGCAGATGGCAAAATAACATCAGCAACATCAGAAGTCGGGGTGGGATAAATTTCCGATACAACAATAAAGCGGCCATCTTTTTTGGCACCGTCGCGATACCGTCTGAGATTGGGAATGGTAACC